>Ga0256828_1000956_pt1 | contig 18679 bp, 18 predicted proteins | sample CV88metaG_FD_185993 | JGI IMG/M metagenome (GOLD analysis project Ga0256828, IMG submission 185993) | Hydrothermal vent microbial communities from East Pacific Rise, Pacific Ocean - CV88 | ecosystem: Environmental > Aquatic > Marine > Hydrothermal vents | place: Pacific Ocean: East Pacific Rise...
CTTTTGGAGCAAAAAGAGGTAGATGCAGTATGCTATAACCTGCTTAAAGATGCTACTAGCTTTGGTGGAGATGAAAATGAGATAACATTTATCACAAAACAAAAAGAGATACCACTAGGCAGAGATACTAAACTTAATCTAGCTAAAAAGATAGTAGATAACTCCAAGGCTTTAAGTGATGAGTAATATACTAAAAAACTTAGCTATCATCATGGATGGTAATGGTAGATGGGCAACTTCAAAAGGTCTTAGACGAACTGTAGGGCATGAAAAGGGTAGTGAAGTTATAAGAGATATCTCTATATACTGCTCTTATCATGAAGAGATAGAGAGTGTAACATTTTATGCTTTTAGTACAGAAAATTGGAAACGACCTAAGTATGAAGTGGATTTTTTGATGAAGCTTTTAAAAAGATATCTTCAAAAAGAGTTACCTACATATCAAGAGTACAACATAAGATTTAAAGCTATAGGCAATATAAAAGAGTTTTCTACTCCTCTTCAAGATATGATAAAACATATAGAAGAAGAGACAAAAAACAATACAGCTCTTACGCAAGTAATGGCACTAAACTATGGTTCAAGATACGAGATAACAGATGCTGTCAACACTTTAATACAACAAGGTAAAACAAAAGTAACAGTTGATGATATATCAAATGCTCTTCAAACTCCATATAGCGATATAGATTTGCTTATAAGAACAAGTGGTGAAGAGAGAATATCAAACTTTCTACTCTGGCAGATAAGCTACTCTGAACTATATTTTACAGATACCCTATGGCCTGATTTTACATCAAATGAATTAGAAAGTATCATATATCAGTTCAAACAAAGAACAAGAAAATTTGGAGGGTTAAAATAATATGGATGGATTTATGCTAGGAGTATTGGTATTTATATTTGGATTGCTTATAGGTTCATTTTTAAATGTAGTTATATTTAGAGTCCCAAAAGGTGAGAGTATATCATTCCCTGCTTCTCATTGCCAAAGCTGTAATACACCACTAAAGTGGTATCACAATATACCTGTACTCTCTTGGATTTTTCTTGGTGGAAAGTGTGCATTTTGTAAAGAATCTATATCCAAACAGTATCCTATCATAGAACTTCTAAATGCCATGATCTATCTACTACTGTTTTATAAACTAGGAATTGTATGGTATCTACCATTTGTGATGGCTACATTCTCAGCACTCTTAGCTCTTGTAATGATAGACTTTGAGTATATGGCAGTGCCTGATAGTATCAACTTTTTTGCTTTGGCTACATCACTAATACAGCCAAACTATATAGATGCTATCATACATGCTAGTATAGCTGCTGGTGGGCTGTGGTTTATAGGCTTTATATCATCTGTGATAGCTAGAAGAGAAGCTATGGGTGGAGCTGATGTTATAGTAGCTGGTACTATGGGGGCTTTACTTGGGTTTCCAAACTTCTTTATAGCTATCTTTTTATCAGCTATACTAGCTATCATACCATCTCTCATCAACAGAGAAAATGGTGTACCTTTTGTTCCATTTTTAGCCATGGCTACACTTATAGTTTATCTATATGACAGTGAATGTGCAAAAGTTGTGGAGTTTATCATATATGGTTAGTATCAAGAGATATTTATCACTGAATTTTACAAAATCATTCTTGATGGTTTTCTTACCGTTTTTTATGATAATATCTCTTATATATTTAGTCAAAATATCATCACTTACTACACAGATATCACTCTCACCCAAAGAGTTACTAATGCTATATAGCTACTCCATCCCTGAGATTATATACTATACTATACCTATCTCTTTTGTAGCATCATTAACAAGCGTTTTGAGTAGGTTATCTACAGACAATGAACTAGTAGCTATATTTTCATTAGGAATGTCATCAAAAAGTATCGTATCCAATTTAGAAAAGATAGCTTTTTTATTTACTGTATTGCTTTTGTGCATATCTTTTTTTGCTATTCCTATCAGTAAACAATACTACAAATCATTTAAAGAGCATAAAAAAACTCAAGCTAAACTAAACATAATACCAGGTGAACTTGGACAAAAATTTGGTAACTACTATATATACATCGAAGATGTACAACCTGATACTAAAAACTTGAAAAATATAGTTATATATAACAAATCAGATAAAAACAATGAAGAGTTTTTTGCTGCAAAAGAAGGAAAACTAAAACACCAAAAAAACACAACTATACTTGAGCTTATAGATGGGTATGGATATACATACAAAAAAAACAATCTACAAGAAGCCAAATATAAAACCATCAATGTTTATAAAAATATAGATCAAAAAATGTTTAATTTTAAAGATATATACTCATACTGGATAGGTATATATACAAATCAAAAACTACTACATAAAGCTCTATTTATGTTTTTTGTAAGTTTTATACCACTTATTAGTACATACCTTATAGCATCTTTTAGTATCATCAACCCTAGGTATCAAAAAAACCATACTTTTTTAACTATCTTTGTTACTACTATCACCCTATATACTATAGCTACTATACTACATAAACATGGTAATTTATATATTGTTTTTGGTATTATTTTCTCTATTATAGTCACTGGAAGATACCTATTTAACAAAAGAGTAGAAAGGTTCTTTTGATGCGTATAAAAGCAGTGATAGCTTATGATGGTAGTAAGTTTTATGGATTTCAAAAACAAACTTCAACTACACAAACTGTAGCCTATCAGATAGAAAAACTCCTTAAAGCTTTACAGATAGATACTCAGATAGTCGCAAGTGGTAGAACAGATAGAGGAGTACATGCTTCAAATCAAATTATACACTTTGATATCCCATCATATTGGCAAGATATAGATAAACTAAAAAATATTTTAAACCATAAACTAAATGGTATTTTGTTTAAACATATGTGTATAGTAGATAACTCATTTCATGCAAGATTTGATGCCAAATCAAGAGTATATAGATATATCTTTACTCATAATCTAAATATTTTTGAACAAAACTATATATCTTTTTATCCAGAAAAATTTGATAAAAATAGATTGGATGAAGCATTATCTATGTTTATAGGAAAACATGACTTTAGATATTTTCATAAAACAGGTTCAAATCCACACTCAACTATCAGAGAGATACACAAAAGCTATTATATCAAAAGAGGAAAATACCACTACATATATCTACATGCAAATGGTTTTTTAAGGTCTCAAGTTCGTATGATTGTTGATGCATCTTTAAAGGTAGCACAAGGCAAAATAACACTAAATGAATTAGAAGAACAAATTAACAATAAGCACCAGCACACAAATATGCTGGCACCAGCTCAAGGTTTATATCTAGCTAGGATTATTTACTAAGTTTCTCTTCTAGTTCACTAGCTATAGGCTCTTGTGATAGTACATCACAACAAGCATTACTTTTTTCTTTTTCAGATATAAACATAAACGGTTTTGCTTCTCTATCCTTGATAAGATCCACTATCAAACACTGTATCTTCATAAATGGCTCTACATCAAACAAGACATAAGTATAATAGTTATTTTCTAATTTATCCATAAAGACATTACTTGCACTAACTATATCAACACTAAAGCCTAAATTTTTCAAGATAGAAGCATATACATTTGCTGCCAATGATGTTGTTTTATACAACAAAATATCAGCTTTTTTCTCTTTTACTATTTCATCTGGTGTAGTAGGGATAACCTTTTTAGGGGGCTCTTCAATCGCTATAAAATCTTCTTGGATAGTCTCTACAGCTTCATCATCTTCAGTAGTTTCATCCTCTATAGCTTCTACATCAGCTTTTGACTCTTCTTCTACATTTGTTTCCAATTCTGTCTCTACTTCTACTTCTTCAATGGTCTCTTTTGTATCTGTTGTATCATCCTCAGAACTAGCTATAGGTTCATCATCTACTATACTACTGTCTATAAACTCAACAACTTCATCCTCAACAGCTTCTATAGATTTGTTAGAAAAATATTGCATTAAAACTTCTATCAAAGATGGTAACTCTATAGGTTTAGATAGATATCCATCCATACCCTCTTTTAGATACTTCTCCTTATCACCAGTTAGAGCATTAGCAGTTAATGCAATGATAGGTATATGATGTTTTCTATTTTTGTTTTCATAATCAATAATAGCATGAGTAGCTTCTATACCACCCATTACTGGCATTTGTATATCCATAAAAATGATATCAAATTCATTCATCTGTCTTTGTTCTAATGCCATCTTACCATTATCAACCAAAGTCACATCAACACCTAAACCATTTAAGATGTTTTTAATCAATTTCTGATTGATAGAGTTATCTTCAGCAACCATAGCTTTGATATCTTTAAACTTAACATTAGCAGTTGTAGCTTTTTTGGTCTCTTCTACCTGTTTTTTGTCAAATGCTATATCTAAAGCTTTGACAGTTTTTGTAAAGTTTGCTGGTTTATATACGATTCTCTCTATCTGATTTTCTATAGGCTCTAAATTTTTCTTTTGATCACTAGTTGTAAAGAGTACTATTTTAGTATCAAACTGTATACATTTATCCAATTCATTATTTCTATGACAATATCTATGATCTATCAAAATAACATCTGGTAGATTATGATTTTTTTGCATTTCAACAAGTTCATCATATGTTTTCATACTAAAATAAGCATTGCAGTATTTGACATATTTTTCATAGTTACTATCAATAAAATCTGCTATCTCTTCTTCAGGTAAAGCTAAAACCACATCATAACCACTCATATCTATTTTGAGTTCTTCATCTTCTTCTACTGTACGAGCTTTTTTCAAATTTAAAGTAAAGAAGAATGTACTTCCCTCACCTTCAATACTATCTATATCAAGCTGTCCTCCCATAAACTCTACAAGTTTACTAGAGATTGCAAGACCTAGACCTGTACCACCATATTTTCTACTTGTACTAACATCTGCTTGAGAAAATGCTTCAAAGATTTTCTCTTTTTGTTCTTCAGAGATACCAATACCTGTATCTTTAACAGCAAACTTGATATCAACACTATCACTATCTTCTGATTTTTTCTCTATAGATACAGATACAACACCTCTTAAACCTGTAAACTTGATAGCATTACTTATAAGGTTAACAACAACTTGAGAAATCTTAGTAGGATCTCCTATAAGCTTTTTAGGTAAAGTAGGATCTACAAATACTCTTAAGTCTATATCTTTCTCTGCTGCTCTAGCTGCATAAGACTCTATAGCTGATTCAAATTTTTCAATACTATTAAACTCAATCTCTTCAAGTTCAATTTTATCTGCTTTGATTTTAGACAAATCAAGTATATCATTAACAATCATCAAAAGATTGTCTGAACTACTCTCAATAACCCCGATAAACTCTTTTTGTTCATCATTTAAATCTGTAGATTTTAAAAGCTGAGTAAACCCTACGATACCATTAAGTGGTGTTCTAATCTCATGAGACATATTTGCCAAGAATAGATCTTTTGCTCTATTTGCTTCATCAATAGTTCTAGTCAAAAATGCATAGATACCGTTTGTATCTTTTTTCTCAATGAGTGCTTTTAGTTCTTCTTGTTGCTCTTTGTTTAGAACTCTTTCTATATCTTTAAGAGTACTTTCAAACAACTTAGTATCTTTATTCAGATTTCTATAAACAAAGAAAAGTACTAATAAAACCAATACAGAAACGATAGTTTCTATAAGATTAGTCATAACTTGTTTTTTATGTGTAGCTATATTTGTATCAAAATAGCTTTTTATAGATGCTACCAAAATATCTTGTGCTTTTGATATATACTCACTTTTTTGACCAAGTTTTTTATTCCACTCTTTATCATTTATAGTATATTTACCATTAGATGCTTCATACAATATATGGATTCTATTGTTATGTGCTATCTTATTGTATTTGTCTATAGAGATTATCTTAGTCAATGCTTTTTGAGTATCTATATCTTGAAGTTTGCTAATATCAGGTAAAGACTCATTGATTAAAGACTCATCCCATACTTCTAATTCTTCTTTACTCATAGGAGTTTTAGATAACAATTTTGATAAAACCATAGACTTTTCAAGATTTATATTTTCTTTTGGGAAAATATATGCTGAATATATATTTAAATAGTTTTTCATAACTTCTGAAGTATCAGCATTGGCAATACTTTGAACTTGCTCTTTAAGCACTTTAAATATTTTTTGATAATATACATCATATATAATATTTTTAATAGAACCATTTAATGCATCTACCGTTGCTCTAGCGAATTTTAAATCATCTTTTATTGATCCTATTTTTTGTTTAACTTTATAAAATTTATTTTTATCCAAATAAGACAACAAACCATTTAATGATTTATCAACATCTGCTCTTGATGCTTTTAGTTTATTGAAGTTTTTATCTCCATTGGTACCAAAATATATAGCACTATCAACTTCTTCTTGTTCAAGATAGTTTATAAATTCATCTATAGCTGTAACAGCCAAACTACCTTTTGTATTCATCTGAGATGAAGCATATGAAGTATATGATTTATAGGTATTAAAACCAAACCATCCAGAGAGTACAATCATAACCATCATTAAAAAAATAAAAATGGATTTATTACTAAAAATTTTCATTATATCTCTCCTCTATTGGTTTTTACTATGGTAAATTTCAAGTTCTGTAACCAAATTTTCCATATAATCTACAGATATTGACATTAGTTTTGGTATAAATAACTGATCTGAATTAGAGAAATAACTCTTATTGGCATTCCAAGATTCATTCATACTTTTTTGTACAACCTGTAATTCTTTTGGGTATTTATAGTTATTTAAAACAACTATATTTTCTTCTACACCTTCCATAGCTATTTGCATTTGTTCTTTATTGGTTGGGGTGTCATATCCTGCATGTATAGCTATATAGTATTTCATAATTCTTTCAAGTAGATAGTTGATTTTTTTTGCCAACATCAACATCTTCTCACCAGATGAAAAATTATACTTATGTGCAGCTGCGATAGAGTCTGCTCCTTCAAGTAAGGTTTCACTATAGTCTAGCATTAAAGCACTATTTTCTGTATTGATTTTATCTTTTATGATTTGATCTATCTGGTCTTTACTATATGCCAAAAATTCTAAGATATCTTTAGTATCACTATCTTTTGTAGTAGTAGCTATAACTCTTAAATCATCGCTCAATGAAGACAAAGTTTTATGTAAACTATCTTGTAATTCTTTTTTAGGATGTATTGTATAGTATAAGTAATCTTTAACAATTTTTTGACTTAAGTATCTTATGTCTTCTGTTGCCTCTATAACTTTAACATCCCCTCTTGTTGATGCATTCAAAGATATACTCATAGCAATCAACAACAAAGAGAACTGTAATATCTTTTTCATTTGATATCCCTTTTATTTATATAACTCTACATATAGTTTTGTAACTTTATTCATTTTTTTAGTTATATCATTTGTTGTATTAAATACAATTAGTGGTAAACCACCTTTTTCTATATTCATATAGAACTTATAAACTATCTTCCACAATCTATCTATTTCATGAAGTTTTCTATTGATTTCTGGTGTATTTGCCTGGTTTTTCATCAGTTTATTGTGTGCATCTGTAAATTGCTTAACAGCTGCTTTCATCTGATCAACGGTATTTTTATCTTTAATACCTGCTTGATATGCGATATAGTATTTTGCTATACGCTGAGCTAACATTCTTTGACGACCTGCCATACCTACTATAGCTGATTCTTTAACTTTTACTTTTTTCTTCAAAGAGTTAACAACATACTGACTACCTTCTAGCATAGATTCACTAAGGTCAATAACAAGTTGTGCATTATCTAAGTTAAAAGGTTTTTTAGCAGTAGCTTCAAAATCTTCACCACTCATCTTAACAAATGAAAGTAAGTTTTGAATCTCTGGATCATTGATAGAGTCAACCAATAGCTTATGCGCACTATTTAACTCTTTTAGAGATACTTTTAACTCTTTAGATGCTTTTGCTTTAGCTACATTTTTACCTGCATATAGATAATCTTTTGCTATTCTTTGAGATAGCATTCTTTGCTTACCAGCTATATCTATCAATTTAACTGTATCAGATACAACATTTGATGCCATTAGACTTGATACAGAAATACCAACTACAGTCAACAAAACCCCTGCTTGTTTTACAAAACTCTTTTTCATAATATTACCCCTTTATTTTGTTTTTAATTGTGTGTATTTGATTGTTATTTCATTCATATCCCTAAGGATATCATTAGATTTCTTATAAATAAGTGTAGGAATGAATCTTTGTGTAGATTTATTCATCATTTCAAAAAATCTATACGATCTTTTTACTTTTGCCAATAAGTCGTTGATCTCTTTTGTATTTTTGTCATATTTTGCCAATACTTCCAAAGATTCACTAAACAGTTTCATCGCATCATCTAGTTTTGTTCTAAATTGTGGATCTTCAACTCCCCAAACTTTCAACATATATAAACCAGCCATTCTTTGAGAAAGCATTCTTTGGCGACCTGAGATATTGATAATCTCTCCACTTTTCTCCGAGCTTTGAGCAGCAAAAGCTTTCGTAGCTTCATCTGCCAAATGCAATAGTTCATCAAGCATTAGTTGTAACTTTTCAACATTCTCTTTTTTAGGAGCTGTTTGCAAATCTTTTTTTACTACTAACCACTTAGCTTTTACATCTTGTAATGCTTTTGCTGTTTTATCATCTTGATTATAAGCTATGAGTGATTCTAAATGTTCATCAAAATCACTTATAGTTTGATTTAAATCAGCAGCTGGATTACCAAAAGTATTGTTCATACCCACCATGGCGTAGTCTTTTAACATTCTTTGAGTGTACATCCTCTGCTTACCTGCTATATTGACAGCTTGATTTAAATTTGCTATGTCAATAGCATAACATAAACTACTCAATGATAGTCCAATTAATAATATCTTTTTATTCATTTACTTACCTCTTATTTTTCTTGTGCTGCATACAGACCTGTTACTGTATTCATATTTTTTAAAATCTCATTTGATTTTTTATATATAAGTGCTGGGATAAATTTTGTGCTTGATTTATTCATAACTTCAAAGAATTTAAAGGCTCTTTCCACTTCAGATAACAGATCATCAATCTCTTTTGTATTCATATTTGATTTTTTTAATATCTCATGAGAATCTTTAAACAATTTCATAGTTTTTGTCATTTTATCCTTAAATTTAGGATCATTTACACCCCAAACCTTCAACATATACAAACTAGCCATTCTTTGAGAAAGCATCCTTTGGCGACCTGAGATGTTGATAATCTTACCTGATTCTTTACCTGTTTGTTTAGCGAAAAGACCTACTGCTTCATTTGCTTGTTTAAGTAAAGCTTCCAAATCTTCTTGCATTTTCCCTGCATTCTCTTTTGACGGAGGATTTTCCAAAGCTTTTTTTATAGGAGCCCACATAGTTTTCACTTTTTGTAAACTTTTTGCTGTAGCATCATCTTGATTAAATGCTATTAGTGAATCTAAATGATCTTCAAAATCATGCATAATTTGTTTCAAATCATTTTTTGGATTACCAAAGGTATTTTCCAAACCTATCATAGCATAATCTTTAAGCATTCTTTGAGTGTACATCCTTTGTTTACCTGCAACATCAACTGCAACAGAAAGATTTTTTATCTCAATTGCATAACTAGATGTTATACCAATAAACATAATGTAAATTATCGACAAGTATTTAACAATACTACTTTTCATAATGTAACTCCTTTTAGTTTAATAACATTATATCATAGTTCAAACTCCCTATTGTAGAACATAATTATAATGATATTAATTATACTCGTATCAATCTTAACAATAAATTACATAAAAAAAATTTTGTTATTTTTATGTAATATTCTCATCTTTTATAATATCAGTTTGATTAATCTCTGGTACAATTGTTATATTTTCATCTATATCTTCAACTATATTTGGAGAAGATTTTTGCACATTTTCCAAACTTTTTTTAAGTTCTTTATTTTGTGTAGATAAATCTTTTAGTTGTATTTTCAATTTCTCATGCTCTGTAGTCAATAGTTTATAATCACTATCAAGTTTTTTGGTTTGATTATCTTTAACATCTAACATATTTTGAAGTGTTTTTGTTTTTTGTATATTGATTCCATGAGTATATACCAATGACATACCTTCAAATCCAGCTTTACATACACCTGCTGTCAATACGATCAGAAGTATCATATATAAAGCTTTTATAATGCCTGATCTCCACAAAGAACTGATAAACTTCAATCCTAAGACAAAAGCTGACAATACTACTAGATATGCACCCAAAGTTTTATGTTCTTTTAGAGGTATAGTCAAATTATTTACCAAAGAAGCATCTACATTACCTGTTAAGTATGATATAGCTATAGTCGCACTACCTATCAATAGTAATAAAAATGAAACCACGCCTATAGCTCTTTTTTTAACTACAAGATTGATAATCTCAATGAAAAGCACAACTACAGGCAAAGCTATAGCAAAATGCACCACCATAGGGTGTAACATCTGTGGTATATCAAATGGAATCGGAACTTTTGGTAAAGTTAGAGGAGGTAAATTCATAATATCTATCCTTTTTTGCTAAATTATATCATATTTATACGGGTTTTATAACCACCATTATCACTATCACTATCATCAAAAGTGTAGGAACCTCATTGTAAAACCTAAATGTTTTACCTGTTTTGTAGTATGGATTGTCTATAAGCTGTTTTCTTATAAACTCCAAAGAGTAACTATAGGCTATCAAAAATGCCAAAGCTGTAAGCTTGATATATATCCAAGCACCACTTTGAAGCAATGCACTGTTTAGATACAACATAGCACTGCCACTTAGTATCGTAGCCCACATAGCAGGAACACCTATGTATTTGTATAGTTTGTACTCTTGTATCTGTACTACTTTTGCAAACTCTTTGTTATCTGCATGTTCTCTATGATATATAAACAACCTTGGCAGATAAAAAAGCATAGCCATCCAGCTAGTAAAACTCATAACATGAAACGCCAAAATCCAAGTATAATACTCCATATTTACTCCACTGTAAAATCTCTCTTGCTATATATAACAAGTTGCACTCTATTATAATACCCAATATGAGCATAGTATATCTTTATCTTCGCTCCATTTTTTGGTGTTAGTTTACGATTTTTAAAATATATAGCTATCTTGTTATTTTTAGTATAAAGGTAGCCTCTTTTATATACACCCTCTATATCTTTTACTACTTCATTTATCTTAGAAAGATCTTTACTATAAAATCTATCAAGTGAAACTTTGCCTTTTCTGTCTAGGATTTTGAAAGATTTTATCTCTTTGAGTCCATGGTATGAGCCTATCTCGTTAACTTTTAAATCATAAACTCTACCCTCTTTTAAACCCCTAGCTCCATATACAAAAATAGCTCTTTTGTTATCTAGTTGTTTGATGATAGCATAGTTGCCTCTTTTCAAGACTACTACACTATCTTTTAATACTACAGAAGTTTGGAGTCTATCTACAAAGTAGAGTTTATCTATCGTAGATACTTTGGCATCTTTGTTATAGTTTTGAGTCGTTTGCTTATATCCTTTTGTATCAAAGTATGCATATATAGGCAGATGATCTGAGTAGCCTTTGCCTATATGTTTGTGATGCTTTATCTGCCAATGGTTTATCCCCCATTTATCAAAAAGATACCCTTTTCTAAAGACTTTAAATGAGTCATTGATATAATCTATCGCTTTGTTATCAAACATACTATGAGGTATAATGATATGATCTAGTGTACTTTTGTTGCTGTAAAACTTGTGAGAGTACCTCTGAGAGTATGGAAGCTCTAACCACAAATCATACAGATACTTATCATTTGATGCTACTAGCTTTTCATTAGCTAACTTGCCATCTCTCATCATAGGCAATATATCCAAAAGCCCCACAACACCACCTGTATCATCTATCTTTTTATCAAGCCCCTCATAGGCATCATAGTTGGTGTTGAAATCTCCTAGTATGATATACTCACTACCTTTTGGCAAAGTATCAAGCCTTTTTTTGAGTCTTTTGGCAAACTTGACTCTTTTACTCTCATACCCTGCTCTACCTCGTGATTTCCAGTGATTGACAAATATATGCAAAGGATAGCCCCGTATATCTACTATAACCTCTAGTATATTTCTAACCTTAGGAGAGTAGCTAACTTGTAACTCTTTTGTTTGACGGATAAGATATCGACTAAGCAAGGCTACTTGTATAGGTGCATTTGTTTTGGTAGTAATGGCACTATATCTATACTCACACCCTGCTCTTTTGAGAAGTTTTTGAAGTTTAGTTAAGACATATCTGTTTTCTATCTCCTCAAGAGCTATGATATCAGCATCTATATCACATATAACCTCAACAGTATGCTCTAGCTTGATTTGAGCCATACGGCTATCCCATCCATACTTATGAGGTATATACTCATCATACTCACTACCATTATAGACATCATCAAAAAGATTTTCGACATTGTAAGAAGCTATCTTGATAGGGTTTGCATAAGAAAAAGAAAAAAAGAAGATAAGATATATTATAAATGTTTTCATATAAAAGTATTATATACCAAAAAGATATGAATTTCAAGTCATAAACTCAAAACTCATACCTCAAAACTACAATCTTAGATTAGCCAAACATTTTTTTGAACATATCCATAGCACCATCTACACCACCTACTTGCTCTAACATTTGAGATACTAGATTATCCTCTCCTGTAGTTGCTTTATCTATCACTTGTGGTAGTGCATCAGAAAGAGCTTGTGAAGCACTCTCAAAACTGAGTCCCAAACTTGAAGCAAACTCTTCTACTTTATCTGAACCTAAAAGCTGAGTAATTTGATCAGCATCTATAGGCATATTTTCTCCATTGCCAAGCCATGAGTTTACAATCTCACCTAAGTTACTATCTGCCAAGCTACTCATGATACCACTAAGGTCAAGATTGCCATCACTTCCTTGAAGTAATCCACCTATAGCATTTGATATACTATCAGCATCCAATGATGTTGTAGCATCATCACTGTTATTTTGTATCAACTCTGCACCCATTTTAAATAAATCATTAAAATCCATTATACTACCCCTCTTAAGAAAATTGCAATATTATAACTAATAAATATATGACAATTATTACAAAAGTTTTATACTATCATCCAAAAGTTCTATTTGTTTTGTATCTATCAGATGAGTAAGTGTCTTTTTAAAACTTTTTTTACTCATACCAAACGCCTCTTGTATCTGCTTAGCATCACTTTTGTAAGTAAAAGGCAGTTTTCCACCATTTTGAGCCAGTTTTGAAAGTATGCTATAAACCTCATCATCACTATGTTTAATACCCAACTTTTTGATAGAGATATCTAGTTTCCCATCACCTCTTAGTTTTTTGATATATCCTATAAGACTATCGCCTATATGTAGAGGTTTAAATACCTCATTTTTATACACCATCCCCTCATAAGAGTTATCTACTATCACTTTATATCCTAGTGGCGTTTTTGCCATTATAAGCAGTGAAACTTCTTGGTTTTTGTGTAGTTTTGATATATCCTTGCTTAGAAATTTACCTAGTTTTTGAGAGCCATACAGCCTGTTTGTCTCTTCATCCAAACCTATAGCAAGTATATGCTTACTACCTACTTCAAAATGCCTCTTTTGGTGTGATAGTGGTACAAGTAAATCTTTTGGCAATCCCCAATCAACAAATGCACCATAGTGTTTGACATCCACCACCTCAAAATACCCAAACTCTCCAAGCATAGCTTTTGGCTTTTGAGTCGTAGCTACCACTCTATCTTCACTATCTGTATATATAAATACCTCTACTATAGAGCCTATAGCCATACGAGACTTATCTACATATATGTTTGGAAGTAAAACCTCTTCTTCATCTTTACTCTGTAGATAAAACCCTGGTTCACTCTCTCTAGCTACTTTTAGATAGTTTATCTCTCCTATACTTATGTATAATGATTGTTCTTTCATATTTTTTCCTAATTATTTGGCATATTATATCTTAAATTGTTATAATAGCATCAAAAATCAAGGATATTTATATGTTACCAAGCTTTATGACTAGTACATCTAAAACAAAAACAGGCAAAGAGGTTACACATTTAAACTGGTGGGTTACACTTGTTATGTCTATGGGATTAGCTATCGGTACTTGGAATCCAACAGGACATCACTTCGTACACTACATAACAAGTGCTGGGGATTTGACTGAAGGATTTAGACCATTTGGTATTTTGATAATGTTTGCTTTGTGGCTACTTGCTATCAAATCTATCTTTCAAAGTCTCAAACTATATGGTGCTATACTGACAGTTGTCATCATAGGTGCATTTGTTTGGGGACTTGAACAGTATGGTATCATCAACTTCAATGATCTTGATCAGATGGGATGGGCAGCTACTTTGGGTATAGGATTTTTGATATGGTTTGGACTCAATGCTTCTATCATCTGGAAAAAGCTTACAGGAGTATATACAACAGATCTTACAGACGAAGACTAATAGTTTATGAAAAGACGCTATAAAGCACTCATAGCCATCATAGTGCCTGTTGTACTTGTATATGGACTCAAATACACAAACGAAGAGATATACAAGTGGCTTATGGGATATATGTTTGCTATAGCGTTACTTTTTAAAGGTAGTCTTCTATCTCTCTGGTTCGCCTCCAAACTCAAAATCATAGCTTTTATCAAAGGACTCACTCTCTTTCAAGGAGTAGCTCTCATCATCAAACGGTGGCTTCTTGACAATGTCATAGCTGTATGGATAAAAGAGTACATCATAGACAATATCAAAGAGGCATTTATAGAGATAAAAGAGTTTTATATACACCTCAACTTAAAAGCCAAGTTATCAAATGTTTTCAGGATACTCTTTTGGGGTAGTATAGTAGCGATAGTAGTATTTTGGCTTGGATATTTTGACAAGATATTTTTCTTTGCACAAATCAAAATGATAGCTAGTGGGATATTTCATGCTATACTTACATTTACTACCAAGTTTACTACCCAAATCATATCTTGGTTTGCTTCCTCTTGGATGGCTCCTATCCTTGAAGTTTTCGCTCTTAGCTATATACTAGCCCTTATCGAAAAAATCTTTGGAGCAAACAACCCTATCTCAAGAGTATTTAACTTCATAGGGGACAAACTCAATGAGTTTTTTTACTATATAGGTATCTTCAAACAAAAACATATAGACCCTATAGTAGAGTGTGAAGTGGTATCAAGAAGCAAAAAGTTCAATGACAGACTCAAAGATATGATACAAAACAAAAAAATCTTAGAAGAGTATAGATACTTTGAAAAGTTTGAAAATATGATAATGAAAGGTCATATAGATGCCTATTATAGTTTCAAAGATATGCATAAAATCAAAGACAAAAAAGAGTTATACAAACTCATAAACCAAAAAACCAAAGATAACATCGAGATAGTGGCATTCGTATCGAGAAACTCTTTGGGTATTTTACTCGAAGAGAGTGTACCTGATGGATATTATCATGATATCTTTTTGCTTGAGAGTTTTGCTTCTCATCAAAAACTAGGTGTCAAAACTTACAAAGATGATGACCCACATCACATAGACCATACTGATTTTTGGGTACTCAATACCTCAAGATTTCCTGTAGTCATAGGAAGTGAGAGTAACAACTTTGACAAGATCTGCGTAATGCCTCATGGCTTAAAAATGATAAAAACAAAAGATATATTTGACTATAAAGAAAAAGATATATATGCTATTTACGAAGGTGTAAAAGTATATTTTAGTGCTGTTGAATATGACTAAAAAGATAATATTTTTGTTACTATAAGTAGCAATTTTATGATTTTTTATTTTGCTTTTTATTTTACTTTTTGACTATAAAAAGAGTAATATTTACAGCCAAGATACGCATATTGGATATTTTAACACAATATATATACAAAATAGTTTGATATTATATTAAGAATTATTTCAGGTAATGATAGTTAAAATCACTTTGCTAAACCATTCGTGAGGATGGGGACAGAAAGCTACGAGTCTTCTATACTTAGAAGATAGTCGGGTTGCATTGTATTTGAGATGAGATATCTTAAGTTGATGTAGCCTTACTATCTTGGTAACTACATTGACTATCAAATCATATCTCATCAAACAGGTTTTTTCGGTATATAGAGGTGAGTAAAATACTCCAATATCCATATACAATGTGTATCAAAAAGGAAGGGGACACAACATGACTTTTATCAAAAAAGTAGGGGCAATTATAGCTATCGCTATGCTAAGCGTTACAGCTTCATCAGCATTTTCACTAGGAGATTTCAATTCTGGTTTTGGAGAAGATGACAATATCATCTCAGAGTATGAAATCAAAAATGCAACAACTATAGATGAAGGTGTTAAGGTTATACTTAAAAGTGTTCACGATTATGGTTTGGAAGAGTATAACAAGCAAGTAGAAGATGGTGAAGAGCAACCATATTTTTGGTTAGCAAAACCACTAAACCTTAAAGCTGACAATGTAGTAGATATGTTTGCACCAGATTTTACAAAAGGTGTAAAAATGGGTGGTTGTTTTGAAGTAGGATTTCATCACTACATGCAAGCAGGAGAATCTGTAGAAGATGCAACTAAACATGCCAAAGAAGATATACCTGAGTGTATGAAAAATGGTGAAGATGGACTAGGTGAATTTGCAAGTACAGTACGCCAAATGGTACTTTGTCAACCAAAACATGGTCAAATCTTTTTAGATTCTGATGATTCTCTTTTCTTTGCTGCTGCTATGCCTTGTCATGTTTCTATCTACAAAAAAGGTGATAAGATATATGTATCTTGGAGAAATGTAGAAAAAATGGCTGAACTAGCAGAACTTGATAAAGATAAACAAGATCTTGCAGAAGAGGTTCAAGACGCTATGGAGGATATGTTAGGAGATCTTTAATCTTTTAACTTTTTATATCAAACAAATCCTGAAAACTTCAGGATTTGTTTTCTACTTTATACTCTTTAAATGCTCTTCTAAATCTTTAGGCTTCACAAATCCACTTAAACTTTTCTCTTCTAAAAACTTATTGTTTTTATCGAAAAAGATTAGATTTGGTGCACCAAATAGTTTATATTTTTTTAGCATATCTTTATCATCTTTTGTATAGTTGGTTACATCTATGTGTATAAACTTAAACCTCTTTAACTCCTCTTGTACTTTTTCATTTGGAAATGTTATCTCTTCAAGTTCTTTACATGATGCACAACCAGCTTTGTAAAAATCCACAATGACTGGTTTGTTGCTTGATTTGACCTCTTTTTCAAGTCTGGCTATAGAGTATCCCAAATCTCCACTATCATTTGGTACAAGTCTATATAGCATCGCTAGTGCCATCACAAGCATCAATACACCAAAAAACTTTGAAACCATATTCATCCAACCACCAGGTTTTGGTACAAGCTTACTAGCTCCTGCTCCTACAAGAAGCAAAGGTACTCCAGCTCCTATACCCATCACAAAGAGTGCTACCCCACCAAGAAGTGCTTTACCAGTGATAACGATAAATAGTATAGCTCCACCAATGATAGGTGCAGTACAAGCCCCAACAAGAAGTGCCGATATAGCACCCATGATAGCAGTACCTATCAAACCTTTGGAACTAGCACCATCACTCACACTGTTAAGCTTAGCTTGAAGTGATGCTGGAAGTGCTATCTCATAGTATCCAAAGAGTGAAAATGCCAAAGCTACAAAGATAAGTGCAACAGGGATTATCACAAATGGATTGTTCATATTGGCTTGTAAGTCAAAGTCAAGTAAACCTGCTACTACACCGATAATCGCATACATCAAAGCCATAGATACAACATACACTCCTGATGTTAGCATAGCTGTTGATTTTTTCACCTCTCCACCATCTTTGGATGCTTGTTGAAGTATGATAGATGAGAGTATTGGAATCATTGGTAATATACATGGAGTTAGTGCCATCAAAAGCCCTGCTACAAAAAATACTATAAGTATAAACAGTGTACTCTCACTTGCAAGTGCTGATGCAATATCTGTTGTGTTTCCACTTTTTAAAAGAGTTGAAAACTTATCAAAAGCAGTAGCTTTTATCTCATTTTTAAACTTAAACTGTTTATTTATAGGCTGATAACAGATACCAGCACTTGAACATCCTTGAAAAGATATCTCAAGAGTATAATCACCTTTTATTTTAGAAGTTATATCAGCTATTGGTATATCTATACTAAGATTACCTTCATATACTTTATCGCCATCTATGATAATAGGCTCTGGCTTTACTACGCTTAACTCTAACTCTTTAGGTGACACAATCTTATAGCTTAATGAATTATCATATATATGTATATCTTTTGCTAAAGATATCGTAGTATGTATAGTATCCTTATCTTGTGTAGCATATACCTTAAATGCTTCTTCTGGTTTCAAAAACTTTGGTTCTACAAGCTTAAGTCCAAATCCACCATAAAGATATGAAAACAACACAAATATAACTAAAAAAACTCTTTTGAACATCTTATATCTTCCCTTCAGATTATCTATAATGAAATCATATCAAAATTCTATTAACCATAAAATTTTTTTGCTATACTTTTAATATGAAAAATTTAAATAT
>Ga0256828_1000957_pt1 | contig 18674 bp, 31 predicted proteins | sample CV88metaG_FD_185993 | JGI IMG/M metagenome (GOLD analysis project Ga0256828, IMG submission 185993) | Hydrothermal vent microbial communities from East Pacific Rise, Pacific Ocean - CV88 | ecosystem: Environmental > Aquatic > Marine > Hydrothermal vents | place: Pacific Ocean: East Pacific Rise...
TTGTAATTCTTTGTACAGCTTCTGTATAAACTTCTCTTTTATTATCATGAATATTATTTTTTAATTCATTTGCTAAATTAATAAAATCTTTTATAAAAGAAATATAATCATCTTTTGAAACTCCAATTTTTTCAGATAATAAATCAAAATTCATATTTCCTGGTTCAATTTTTATATGAGCATGTGTTTTTTCTCCTTCTTCAATTAAAATATCTTTTACAACTAATTTATCAAAGTAAATAACCTTTATATCTCCAACTAAAGTTATTGCTTTTGATTCATTTGCTTTATATACTTCTGTATGACCTCTAAAATTTATTTTTAAATCATCATTTTCATATTCAAAAGATATATTTTCTAATGCGACTTCTTTTAAGAAATCATTTAAATCTTCTACTTTTAAATGATCTAATAATGAAGTATCTGCTCCTATAATTTTATTGTTTTCATTCATTAAATAATACATAAATATATACTCCTATTTTTTATACAAACATTATAACAAAGTTTTTATTCTTAAAATTAATTTTTTATATTAATGTTTTTTATTAAAAAGTTAAAAGCTTTTATTTTTTAAGAATATATATTTAAAAAAATCAAAATTTTTAAAATAAAAATGGTATAATTATATTGTTCAATTTTTATTGAATGATATATAAAAACAGAAAAAGGAGCAGGAAATGAATTACAGAAAATACAAAGCACTATTGCAATTAGCTATTGAATCTGGTTCAAAAACAATTGAAGATTTTCATTTGTTTTTAAAAACACAGATTTAAAAAAAAACAGGAGGCTCACTTATTGTGAGTCCTCAGAAATTGAATATAAACTATATCCGTAATTATCATATTTTAATTCTTTTATTTTTTCATATCCTTTATTTATTGCTTCTTCAACACTTTTTTCTTTTGTTTCAAATGAAAATTTATGTCCATCTTCTGATAGAAAGATTACCTTTATCATAATAAACCTCTTTTTTATAAAAAGTATATCTTAAATATTTTTGATTATATTATTTTCAAATAGTCTTTACAAGAATTACATTTATATTTTTGTCCATTTTTTAATCTTGTAAATCTATTTTTAGAAATAAAATGTTCTTTACAACTACATATAACTTTAATATTAGTCTCAATATATTTATTAAAATCAACTGTTGCTGAAATATTTTTTGCATTTAAAAGTCTCATAATATTTTTCCATTCTTTTCCATGGACTAAAACATTTTTTCCATATTTATAATTTATAATTAAATGTGCAAATTCATGTATAACAATATCTTCATAAATTTTAAATCCAGTTTTTTTACAAATATTCATATTAAAATAAAGTATATCATTATTCATAGAATATTCACCCATTGATGTATTTGATTTTAAATTAAAATTTACTTTATATTTAAAATTAAGTTCTGGAAATATACTTTCCATTCTTTTTAATTTTATTAAAATTTGCTTCTTAATATTCATAAATATCCTTTTATTAAGTATATTATAACAAGAATAAAGTATAAATTTGCTTAAATTTATGAAATTTTCTTTATTTTATTCAAAAATACTTGCTTTTTTTAGAAAAAAATGCTATGCTTTTTATATAAGAATAATTAATAGAGGTATTTAAATGATAGAACTTGCTTTTCTTTTGGTAATTGTAGTTATTACAAAACAAAAATTTATTGCTCAAAAACTTTATTAGAAATTAATAAAATAATATCTTTTATAATTGTATAATTATTTAAAATAATTATGAGGATATTATGTATAGCTTTTTTTTAAATTTTTTATTTTTCTTTCTTTTTACACAAAATCTTTTTTCTTCTCAAGAAATATTTATATATTCAAAAAATACATTTAATATCAATGGTGAGACTGATATATCTTTTAATGGTAAAAAATATATTGTTATTGATCTTCAAGATGGTGTTGGTAAATTTTATGCTTTTAATAAAAATGGTACTTTATATTTAAGTGGGAAGATATCTGCTGGAAATCCTAGTAAAAATCCTACTCCTGATGGAATTTTTAAAGTTTTAAAAAAGAAAAAGTATCATATGTCTACATTATATCCAGCAGATGATGGGAATAATAATATGAATGATATGTTATTAATTACAAATAATGGAATTGCTCTTCATAAAGGAAGTATTGATTATTATAGTCATGGTTGTATTCATATTGATTCTAAAAAATCAGAAAAATTATTTAATTGGGCAGATTTGAATACAAATGTAATTATAACTAGAGATTATTTTTCTGAATTTATGAATAGTTTCAAATAATTATTTATAAAGATCTTCTTTTTTTTTATAATGTCTTGTTATTAATAGACCTATACTTATTATTACAAGTACAAATACTATTCCACCAATCATTATTTCAAAAGAAACAGGTTTTGTTAAATCAAACATTTTTTATCCTTATATTTTTCAAATATTCTCTAACTTCCATTAATATTTTTCCAAGATTATTTTCTCCATTTCCATCATAAGTTCCCCAGTATGTATCATTCCAATCATTTCTTTCTTCAATATATCCTTCAATATTAATTAATTGATTTGCTAAATATTTATTTTGTATAAATTTTAAATAAATAATTGCTTTCATAATTTCATACTTAACTTCATCCCAATCTTCTCTAAATGAAAATACTTCCTCTGTTTCAAATAATAAATCTTTTTGTAAATATTTTCTTGCTGCTGTTTTTGTTTTATGAGGCTCATCCATTCCTCTTATTTTTTTATGCCAAAGAGGATTGTTAGATTTCATAGCCATATAGATATGTTCTGAAGAACCATATGTTTCTCCATCAAAAGGAATATTGCTAAACATTCCTTTTATTTCATCTATCTCTTCAAAAATTATTGAACAAGGATACATATTGGAAAGAAATCTTTTCTCATTTTTAAATTCAACATTTTCCCAATTAATCATATTTGAATATCCTTTTTAAAATATTTTTAAATCCATTCTCTTTTTTTGATTTTTTTTGAATTGTTTTATTTTTCTCTTTTTTTCCAATAAATATTTTTTTTGCCTTTAGTCTTTTCCAACCTTGTTTCTTTAAAGCATCTATATATGCTGACGGATTAGTCATTGTTTCTGTATCTATTTCTCTATATAGTGTTGGACCATAATATATAGCATGAGTATGAAATCCATCTCTTTTATTATATGTTTTAATTTCTATAAATTCAACATCAGTAAATTCTGTCTCCATATTTCCATATTCATTATGATATATAATGCCTAATTCTTTTGTCATTTTTTCTCCTTATATGCTTTTCCTGAAAAATGGTCTTTATATTCTTTAGATTCTCTCCAAATAGTATCTTTTTTTGCTTGTTCTTTTGCTTTTCTTTTTTGTCTTTTTCTTTCTCTTTTCTCTTCTTCTTTTTGATTATCATCTACATAATCTATTTCCTCATCTAAAAAATCATTCTGTTTTAAAACATCACTCTTTCCAGTTTCTGTTCTTCCTATTTCAAAAAAATGTTTTCCCAAATCTTCTTTTGAAATATTTATTAATGGATTAAATGTATTTATTCCATTTACAAATATCTCTTTTAATTTTTTAAATTTCATATATTTGATTTTTGTACTTTTCTTTTTTTCTAAAATAATTGAAAAGTAAAATAGATATCTTATTTGAGATAACGATTTATATTTTTCTAATTCTTTATTAATTATTTTTCTTTCTTTTTTTGAAAAATCTGCTTTTTTTGATAGTTTTATATTTCCATTTTTTTCTTTAAATTTAATTGTTTTTTTCATTTATTTTCCTTTATTTTATCTGTTTGTTTTGAACCATATCCTTTACCCATATCATCATATGAAAGGAATCTTTCTAAGTCTTCATGATATTCTTTTGATAAAGAATCCCAGATTTCTTTTTTTTCTTTATACCTTTCCATTTTTCCTTTTTTCTTACAAAGATAAACATCTCTAAGAAGATAGTGATATCTTGTCATATCTTTTGTATAATTACTAAGAAAAGACCAGTTTTTAATTATTTGATAAGAATATTCTTCATGGTCAGTAAAAGAGAATTCATTATTTATAATATCTTTTTCTTTTTGATAGGCAACAAATGGTTTTCCTATGTCATGAAAAAATGCTGCTGGAATAAGTTTCCAATCTTTATTTTTAGCAGTATAATAGACAACACGAAGTGTATGTATTAATACTCCATGCTTGTGATGTTTATTTTGTTTCCAAAGAAGACTTTTTAAAAAGTTCTTTGAAAGAATTTTATTTCTCATTTATTTTTTCTCTTCTTTATAATGTCTTTCCAGATTCTATATTTATTTTCTTTAACTGTTTCTATCATTGAATTAACTGGGTCAAAATAAGCATATAATGGATGTAGATTCACTTCTCTATATTCTTTTTTGTCTTTTGCAATTAATTTACATTTAATTCCATTATATTCACCACTTCCTAAAGGGTCAAGAGCATATAAAGAAACTTCAAACTCAAAAAAATGATTTTCAATATTTTCAAGACCTTTTTCTATATCTTTAATCATTTTCTTTCTATCGATATTCACATTTGGAAACATTATTTTTCTTCTACTATAAGTTTATAATCTGGATTTAAAAAATAGCTATATATTGTTGGGTCACAAGAAAGGAAAGGAGAAATTGTAACTTCAAAAAGGATGTTGCATAGTTCATCTTTATTTTCTTCAATTATTTTTTCTAACCATTTTGTAATTTCATCAATAGAATTAACATCTCTTAAAGAACCACTAACTGTATAAAGTTGAGATTCATTGAAATCTTCATTTAATTCAATTATATTTTTAAAAATTTGTAATGAACCTTCACTTCCATAGGGAACTGGATTTTCAGGATAGTTAAAATCATCTTTTAACATATCTTTAAATGTAAATGTATTTCCAAGAATTGGTTGTGGTTTAGTTAGAAAATGTGTAAATTCAATAACTCCTATACAATGTGCCCAAATACTCATTATAAATCCTTTTTTTATATGAGTTCATTATACAGAATTTTTCTTTAAGGAAAGCTTAACATTAAATAAAAAGAAACTCTTGAATAGCATAATGTTTTTTTCTTTTTATTGATTTCTGGTTGAATTATTTTCATAATATTCTTTAATTCATACCTTCATCATACTCTTTTTGTATAAGTTTGTATATCTTTTTAGCAAAAAAGAGTTCAAGAAACCATCGCCCTTTAGGGCGGGGTTCTTCACGTACTGTTTTTAACCTCTCCAACTTCGTTTTTCACCTGCATCAATATGAATAAAATTCTTTCTTGGATAATATCCTAATCCTCCTCTATGATTATGAATTAAAAATCTTTTTAATGCATATAAAGAAGTATGATCTTTTCTATCTGTGGTAAAATCAATTGCATTCCCTTTTAAATGTTGAGAATGTTTTGCTCCACCAACTCTTCTATTTGTTCTTTTTGTTCTATATGCAGAATTTAAAACTAAAGGAACTCCTTTTTTTGTATGTTGACTTACTTGATGTATAGCTTCTAATGTTTTTAAATTTATTTTTTTTATCTTATCTTCTCTAAAATCTCTCATAAAATAATTTATTTTTCTTAAATTCTCATGAATATATTCTCCTTGAGACCAATAAACTAAATCAATTGTTTCTCCTGTATGTGCATTATACATAAATATTTTTTTATCTGTTTTATGTGAAACTCTTTTTAATATTTGAAAATTAGATTTAAATGATAATCTTTTTGCATATTCTTGTTCAGCTTTACTCGCATGTGATAATTTATCATTATTAAATTCTCTCATTGTTGTAATTATTTTTTTAGGGGCAATATCTAAATTATGTCCTAATAATTCACTTAATTCTTTATCATTTTCAGAAATTGAAGCGATTATTTTTGTTGGAGCAACAATTGCTGTTCCTGATGCTAATCCTAATAATTTTAAAAATTTTCTCCTTTTTTCCATGTAATAAATCCTCCATATATATATTATAATAACAAATTTTAATTAATATAACAAGTTATTTCGAATAACTCTATTTTTATATTTTGATTTTTTACTTAAATATGATATAATTTTTTATGAAAAAATCACTATTTATAATATTATTGTCTTTATTTTTTATAGGATGTGAAAAAGAGGAAAAAAAAGATTTTAATAAAACAATTTCATTAACTAAAGATAAGATAGATTTTTTATTTTATGTTGAAGATAATAAACCTAAATTTAGAAGAAATAGAAGACTTGAATCTATTTATTATTGGGAATATATGTATTTATTTTTATTTAATGCATATATTTATAAAACTGAAAAAGATGAAATTGCTTTTTCAAATTTTGTTAAAAAATTAAAATTACAAAAAATTAATGATTTAAAAGTTCTTGAAAAAATTTTTGAAGAACATAATATTTTATATGAAAGACCTGAAATGAATACTAATGGTGAATATGATTTTAAAAATATTAGAATTAATAAGGCTTTTGAAATTTTTAAAAAACCCAAAAAGAAAAAAAATATGTATAAATATTTATGTATTGGTTTTAATTCTATTATTTATAAATTATCTGATGCTGAAAAAAAAGAAAAACATTTATTTAATAAATATTTAATAAAAGGTATGGAAGAAGGGAATATTAATAAATTAATTTTAATTGATGATACTTTACGTAAAATAAATATTAATGGATGTTGTGAAGTTTCAGGTATCCTTTGTCCTATAAAAAAAGCAAATAAAGCAAAAGAATAAAATATTATTTTGCTTCTTCTCGAGTTAGGAAATAATAATTCATATACATATTAGATATATATTTTTTATAATTATTTACTCTATCCTCATATTTATTTTTATGTCTAGAGATTTCTGTGAAATTTTTCAAATTTGTGAAAAATCTAATTTCATTATTTCTTTCTGTTAGAAAAGCATGCATTCTTACAGGATTTCTTCCTTTTTTATAAAAAGAACCAATATAAAATACTTCAGAATTTCCATAAAGCATTAGAGAATCTCCTAAATTAACATTTTTAATTGATAGTGTTTCTGCTTTTATAGCTTTCTTATATTCTTCATTTTCTTTTCCATAAAATCTTGTTTCTCCATCATCACAAAAAATTTTTCTAAAACTATTGACAAATAATCCTTTCTGAATTGTATAATGATTTAAATAATAATCTAACAATTCATAATCAATAGGAATTAATTCTTGAGTTATTGTGTCCTGAAGTTTCATTCCTTCAGATGTTGAAATAAGATTAAAGTAATAATTATTATTATCTACGAAAACAGACATATAAATCCTTTATTTTTTATAATTCATTATATCTTCTTTTTACTTATATTCTCCTTATTTTGAAATTGCATAATCTGACATGAAAAATCTTTCATTGTCATAACAAGTACTATTTACTCTACATTTTGAAGGTTTTGGTGCTTTTACACTTGTTACTCTATAATTTTTTGGAGGATTATATGATCCAAACTCTTTTTTTGATAATCTTTCTTTTATTATTTTCAAATCATTCAGATTCATACTATATCCTCTTCAAAAACATCTTCTTGAATTATTTTATTTGTAAATAAATTTAATGCTGTCAATTTTCTTCCATATACACAACCTGTATCTATTCCTATATAATTATCTCCATACATTACTTTATTATAATCACAATGTCCATAAATATTTATTATATTATATTTAGAAAAATCTTCCCAATCAGGATATTCTCTTTCTAATCTATTGCTTAGTAATTGTTTTGTTACTTCATTCCTTCTATTATAATAAGGAAGTCCAAATCCATGAGTTAAAAAATATCTTTCAACTTCTATATATAATGGCAACTCAGAAATAAATTTAAGATGTTCTTCCATTAATTCCAAATTATTTTTATAGTTATTAACTGTTTTATATCCACCCCAAGATGAAGATGTCCATAAACTCTCTTTATTTTTTAAAATAGAATCTTTTAAATATTTTTCCATCATATAATCATGATTTCCTTTTATTGCTATATGTCCATTATCTTTTATAAAAGAAATTACTTCTTTTGTAAAATTTCCTTTATCACACATATCTCCTAAAAAGATTAATTTAGCATCCTTAGGTAATCTATTAACTAATGCTAAAAGAGTATTAATGCATCCATGAGTGTCTCCTATGCAGTATATATTTTCAGTTAATTCCATTTAAAAATTCTTTCGCCTCTATATATGTTGAAAAATATTTTCCCTGAGTTTTTTTAAAACTATTTTCTGGCATTGGAATAATTTTTATATCATCTTTTTTTATAAAATATTTTATTTTTGTATTTTTAACATCTTCTTTTATTGCTTTATATACTTCTGATACAGGTAATTTACTTTCAAATGCAATTTTTTTTACAAATTTATCTGTTAATGTTTCAAAAGGCAATCCACTTACTTCATCAAATATTTGATAATTTATTTCTTTCATAATCTTCCTTTTTTATAAGTATACCTATTTTTTCCTTAAATGATTCTTTTAGCAAGAACAAATTTTTTAGAATAGTATCCTTTTGTTATTGGGGAAATTATTATTCCTTTCTTTTTTGATGCTGCATGTATAAACTGACCGTTTCCTATATATATTCCAACATGTGTAATAGGGATACCTCTTTTTTTATCTGTAAGAAAAAATAAAAGATCTCCTTTTTTTAAATGCTTTTTTGATACAAATTTACCTTTTTTTGATTGAGACCAAGCAGTTCTTGGTAGATTGATGTGTTGTTTTTTATATAAATATTGAACATATCCTGAACAATCAAATCCTTTTGGACTTGTTCCTCCCCAAATATATTTCCCTCCTTTAAAATATTTAGCATATTCTATTAACGCATTTTTATCAAATTTTGTTAAATGATATTTTTTTCCATTTTCCTTCGCCTCTTCTTTTTTCTTCATTAAGGCTAAATATTGTTTTTTAGCATATTCTGCTTTTTTTGCAAGATTCTCTTCTTTATGTAATTCATTATAAATTGCTTGTAAGGAATATTCTTTTGGATCTTGAGACAAACATTCGTTTTTTTTATGCTTAACTATTTTTTCTCTAATTACATTTCCTTTTTTATCAGTAATTATAAATATAGAAGCTGAAAGAATATTTATTGTTAATATAAATAAAAGAATCCCTTTATTCATATTTTATCCTTTTATTTACCATTTATTTTCTTCTTTTTTTACTTTTATTTTTTCAACCATTTGATTAGAGCAATTTTCTAATTCTTCTTTTGTTTTTGATTTTTTTACACAAACTGTAAAAAAAGAATATGCTCTAATATATTTTATTTTTAAAGATCTAAATGTTTCTTCTTTATTTTTTTCTTTTTTTATTATTTCTGTTTTTTTATTATGATAATCAAAGTCATCTATTTCATAAGCTAAAGAATCGGCTAAAATTATTCCTGGTATAGTAAATAATACTAATATAATTATTTTAAAATTATTCATGGTTTAAAATCTCTCATTAATTTCAATAATTATAACATATATTTATAATTTCTTTTTTATTATTTTTTTATCTAAACCACTATCTATTCTTGCTTGATTAATATCATTAACTCTTTTATTTAATGTTTTTGAGATTGTGTCGGCATCTGTTTTTATTGCTGAAAGTTTTGGTGTGGCGATTGTTGTTAGTATTCCAAGAATAACTATAACAAATATTAATTCAATCATTGTAAAACCTTTTCTCATTATATATTACCTCATATTTTGAGAAAGATTTTACTTTATTTTATATAGCTATTCTTATTTTTTATAATAAAATTAAATATCTTCTTCTTTTTGAAAAGATAATTCTTTTTCCCTTTTTTCCATAAGTTCTATTAGTTTATGCTTTTTCTTTTTTTGACCATGGTTATTATTAATCATTTTTAAAAACATTTTTTTATATGAAATTGAATAAAAATGAAATATTGTAGCATTTAATAAAAAAATCATAGGTAGAATTAATTCATAATAACTTTCTAAAATTTCTTTTGTATGAAAACCTAACCAAATAAAATAAATCATTGTAAATATAATTGAGAATAAAGAGAAAGTTTTCCATTTTTTATATAAAAAAGTTTCTTCTTCATTAAGTTTGATTTTTATTTCTTTCATAAATGGTTCCTCTTTTTCTTAATATTGTATTATACAATAACCTTTATTATAATAAACTTAAAATATTAATATTTTCTTATAATTTGTCCAAAGAGGATTATTTTCTGGAAAATATTCTAATAATGTTTTTATATATCTATCACCTGGATTCTTAATTTTATTTATTTTAAATCTTTTCATTAATGGTATATCATGTGTATTTATAATGTCAAGAAAAGGAACTGGGAAATTTTGAAAATGCTTTTATTATTCGTTTTGGTTCATAACTTAATGCCATATGAGCAGCTATTACAGTTACTCCTCTTTTAAGTGGATTTTCTAACATATCTATACCTTCACAATTTTCAAAAGAGTGAACTGAACTTTCACTTCCTATATGAATAATTAAAGGTATATTTAATTCAGCTAATTTATCAAAATATTGATTATATTTTTCATTTTTTGTATCAACTCCCCAATAATTTTGAAGAAATTTTGCTCCTTTAAATCCTAATGCATGATATTTTTCAATCAATTCAATAGCATCTGGTCTCATTGGATTAATTGAAAAAAAGGAATATTTTTATCTTTATATTTTGAATAGACTTTCAAAAGATCTTCATTCGAAGCACAAACAGTTATATCTGAATGAATTGTTTCTCCTTTTTCATTAACTCTATCATCTACTCCAAATAAAACTATTTTTTCTATATATTTTGATTCTTTTGTATTTTCTGTTATTATTCTAATATATTCAGAATAAGGATTTTTAATTAATTCTTTTGAATTTATTCCAAATTTATTTTTAAAAAAAAATATTACAAATTTATCATAAAACCTATCAAATTTAACATTTGAATTCAATAAATGTATATGAATATCTATTGTTTTCATTTACTTAATTCCTTTGCTAATGTTTTTGAACCTTTAAAATCTGCTTTCCCTGTTCCTAATTTAGGAATTTCTTCTACATTGTAATATTCAGCTGGTTGAAATAAAGGATTTAGTCCACTTTCTTTTATTTTAGTTTTTAGTCCCTCAATATTTAAATTACCTTCAATTAATAGAATTACTTTTTCTCCTTTTTTTGTATCTGGAATAGATGTTGCCATGATATTATCATCTGGATTTAAAAGTTTTCTTATTTCTGATTCAACTAATCCTAAACTAACCATTTCTCCTCCTATTTTAGCAAATCTACTATATCTATCAACTAATGTTAAGAATCCATCTTCGTCAATTCTCCCTTTATCACCAGTAACATACCATCTAATCCCATCTATTTCTTTAATTACTTCTGTTGTTTTTTCTGGATTACCAATATATCCTTTCATAATTTGAGTTCCTCCAATTAAGACCATTCCTTCTTCAGATGTTGAAAGTTCTTCAAAAGTAATAGAATCAACAATTTTAATATTACTACCAGGAACTGGAAGACCAACTGTTCCAGGTTTATTTCCTTTTTGAATTTGCCAAGTTGTTGTATCAATTGCATCATTGATATTAATTGTTGCTACAGGTGTTGTTTCTGTTGCACCATATCCTTCAAATATATCTATTCCAAATTTATTTTTAAATTCACTTGCTATCTCTTTTGGTAATTTTTCTGCTCCTGCTACAACTAAACGAATAGTTTTAAACATTAATGGTTGTAACTTTCTATTTCTAATATATAATCTAAAGAATGTTGATGTTCCTAAAAGAATTGTTGCTTCATATTTTACTGTCAATTTACCAATACTAAATCCATCTGTTGGATCTGGATGACAAGCAACAGATAATCCTTCAACTAAAGGCAGTAATGTTGTTATCGTTAAACCAAAAGAATGAAAAATAGGCAATGTTCCTAAAAGAACATCATTATCTTCTGGATTCATTACAGTTAATGTTTGTTTTATATTACCCATAATATTTTTATGACTTAATTCTATTCCTTTTGGAGTTCCTTCACTTCCACTTGAAAATAATATCGCTGCTGTATTATTAGTATTTACATTTTTAATAAATAGAGATGATAATATTTTTGCTGAAAAGAATTTTGCCATAAATAAATATGAAACTTTTTTTATTGTGCTTATCTCTTCTTTTATATCTTCAAGAAAAATTAAATCACTATTTTCTAAAACAGAAGTTAAATCAAATCCTTTTGCTTTTAATTTTTTTAAAAATATTTTTGAAGTAATAATTTTATTAATATTTGCAATTTTTAAAGCATGAGATATACTTCCTTCTCCACTTGAATAATTTATATTTACAATCGTTTTTCCTAAACTTAATACTGCCATATTCCCAATAGACCCACCAGCACTTGTTGGAAGCAATAAACCTATATTTTGTTCATTATTTAATTTATTTTTTAAACTATTCGCAATCATTAATGTTCCAGCAATAAATTTAGTTCCAGATAACTCAGTTCCTGTTGAATCAGCTACCGATAATCTTCCACCTACTTCTTTTGCTCTATAAATCCAAGCTTTTTGAATTGATGGTAATGTTTCAGCATAGTGTTCCCAAGATTTAATTGATAAATTAAATACTGCTTGTTTTACTTCTGTTGCATTACTTCTTTTTGACATTGCTTTTCCAAAAGAAACACTTAGATTTTTTTCATTTCTATTTTTCATTTTCTTTGAAGCTCTAGAAAAATCTCCTTCCCACAATCCTCTTAAATAAAAAGGAATAATAATTGTATTTTCTGTTTCTTTTACTGCTATTTCAAAACCTTTTTGAAATTTAGAAAGATGTCCATTTCTTGAAATCATTCCTTCTGGAAATAAGGCGACTGTATTCCCTTTATTTAATTCCTCTGTTACTAATTTAAGTGCTCCTTTGCTTCCTCTTGATGAAATTGGTATAGCTTTAAAAAATTTAACAAAAGGTTTAATATACCATTTATTATAGTATGTTTTATCAATTACGAAACTAATTTGTTTTGGATATGCTATTTGTAAAATTGCCCAATCTAAAAATGAAATATGATTGCCTAATAATAATATACCTTTTCCTTGTTCAATATTATCTAAACCATACACATCAATTTTAAATTTTAAACCTATAATAGATTTAATAAAATATCTAACTAACGATTGTGGCATTTTAAATATTGTATATATACCTCCTCCAAAAGCTATTGTTGCAGCTAATGTTATTAACATATCACTGGACATATTAAAATATGCAAAAACTGATGTTAAAATTAAAAAAGAAATCATAGATATATTTTGAACAAAATTATTTCCTGCTAATACTTTTCCTAAATATTCTCTTTTTGTATCAAATTGAATAATTGAATTTAATGGAACAATAAATAATCCTGAAAAAAAGCCATACATAAAAATAGTAAATCCAATAAGATATAAATTTTCTAAAGTAGGAATTAAATATAACGCTGTTGCTATACCAAATGCTCCTAATGGAATAGTTCCTATTTCAATATAATTTTTACTTATTTTACCTGAAAATAAAGAACCCAAAATAACTCCTATTCCTGAAATTGCTAATAAAGCTTGTGGAATAATTGTATTTGTAATATCCATTGTATTTTTTAAATAAGGTCCAAATACAGCTATCATTAATTGAGATATTCCCCAAAATAGACTTAATCCAACAATAGAAAGCCATACTTCTTCTTTACTTTTAATTATTCTTATATTTTCTTTTAAATAAGAACCTTTACTGTAATCTTTAATATTAAAAGTTTTATTTTTATCTTCTTTTGTTGTCTCTTTTAATTTTAATGATAAAATAAATTCAATTGTACTAAATAAAATTAAAACTCCTCCAATTGGCATCATATATTTTAAAATTTCATTTTTATTAAGTGTAGAATCATTTAAAAAATATTCAAATCCTATTGTAAAAAATATTGCTCCTAATAATATAGCAGTAATAGTAATAGCTTGAACTAGTGCATTTGCTTGAGTGATTTTTTCATTTCCAACCATTTCTTTAATTAATCCATATTTAGCCGGGGAATAAATTGCACTTTGAGCAGCTAATAAAAAAGTTAAACCAAATGAGAACCAAAACATTTCAAAGTAATAAGATATTAATATTAAACTCGTAATAATTATTGCTATAAATGATGAGATTTTAATAATTTTTGGTTTAGGATATTTATCTGCTATAAATCCAGATGGAGAAAATAAAAAGATAAATGGTAATAATATTAATGCATTTACAACTGCTGTTAAAATTATTAATTCTGAACCATCATATGCTTTAAAAATAGTATTTTGTAAAGTTATTTTATGTCCTAAATCTGTCATTGTATTTAAAAATACGATTAATATATAAGGAAGAAATCCTGTTATTTTAAATAAAGCCTTCATTATTCTACTATCTCTCCTATTCTTTCTTGATGAACTTGTACTGTTTGCATATTGAATATATATGGTTTTAAAGATAAGACAACATCAAATAATAATTCATAATGTTCTGTATGTTTATTTTCATCACTAAGCATTAATTCAGCACCAATATCAAATTCTAATTGAGCTAGCTCTTTTGCTTTTTTAACATATTGTTCAACTAATTTCATATTCATCCCTAAATCCTTAGCTTGTTTAAGAATAAGAACTATTTCAACTTCTTTATTTGTATATCCTTTAGCTCTTTCAAAAAGAAATTCTTTTCTTTTATATCTAATTAGTTCTTGTTCTGTAATTCCTGTTTTATTCAAGAATTCTTCTTTTGAAAAACACTCTTCATCCTTAGAACCTGAAATCATATTTAAAGAATTGATTAAAAAATCAATTGAATTATCAAAATCTAAATTATTTTTAGCAAAAACTGATTTTATTTCTGATATTGTATATGAAAAGTTATTTTGTAGATGTTTAATGAATTTTATAATATTTACACAAGAATCATCATAATAATGAACATTTGGTTTTGGTTTTTCTGGTTCAGGAAGAAGTCCTTCTTTTAAGTAAAAATGAATTGTAGATTTACTTTCTCCTGTTGCTTTTACAAGCTCTTTCATTGATAGTGACATGATATTCTCCTCTTATTTTTGAAAAGTATATCATAAAAAAACCTAAAAAGCAATAAGTAGCACTTAACACTTTTGAACTCTTTTTTGCTAAAATGATTATTCGTAAAAAAGGAGTTTATGCTATGTTCATTCAGAAATATATTAAAATTGTAAGAATTATGTATCCTATGGTTTTGGGAACAATGGGTTATCCTAAAAAGAAGTTTTTTATATTAAATGCTTTTGCTTCATTAACTTGGTCTTTGTCTGTATTACTTCCTAGTTACTTTTTTGCTCCATATATTATGTCATTTTTTGATTGATTGTTCTTTTCTTAATATAAAAAGAACCTTTCCTTTATATTGTTTTAGAAGAAGAGAAAATCTTTCTTTTTTATCATTATAAAGATTATTTATTTCAATTTCTTTTTCATATTTAAAGATAGGTTCTATATTTTCTCTTATATCTTCTAAGTCTAATCCTATTGAATGATATAATAAATATAAATCCATTTGTTCCATTAATTCTTTCATATCTTTTACAAGAATATTACAATATTTTTTTATCTGTTTTCCTTCTCCTTTTAAATTAAAAGAAACTTTTTCTTTTATAAAATCAACATCAATTGGATATGCTTTCCCATTATCGTAAATTGCTCTAATTATTGGATTTAATGGTGGAATAACAGGCATAAATTCATATATTTCATAAAATGCCAAATTATTACCACCTTGAAATTTAAATAAAGTATCTGGGAATACATATGATGCTGAAAAAAGTCTATCTTTATATCCTTCAAGTTCTACTAATTGAAATTCTTTCATATATTATAATTCCTCATTTGCAAATATTATATACTAATATTTATAAAATGGATGATAATAAAGAATTATCTTTATTTTATTTTTTTTGCTATAATATTTTTAAAAAAGGGCAAATAATGAAAAAAATATTCTTTTTAATTCTTTTCTCATCTTTTTTATTTTCAAACACATGTAATTTACCAAAAAATATTAAAAAAATAGTTAATGAGTTAAAAGTAAATCCAAATGAATCAGATTTTTTTAATAATGATTTAGCAAACTTATGTGTAAAAAGAATTAGTTTTAATGATGAAAATATAACTTGGGATTTTACTTTAGTTTGGAATCCAGAAGATAAAGGACCTTTTTATTATTTACCTCATGATGATGAAGATGCTGCTTTTGATACTGCTGTTTATTCTGCTAATTTTTATGGTGGTGGATTTTTGGCGGTTAATAATAATGAAGAGCGTATATATAAAGGGATAGATCCTAATAGAAATTTTTATAAAAATAAATATACAAAAAATATCTTAACTATAATTAATTCTTTTAAAGAGGATTATTATCCTTATATAACTCTTCATAATAATAAAAATGGTTATAAGGGTAATGGAGGTAAAGGGACTATTTCAATGTTAAAAGAAGATAAATATCATAAATCCTTTCCAGTTAAAAATATTTCTAATAAGTTTGGAGATTTGGCTGATGAAGATAATTTAATTTATCTTGTAGGAAAAAATGTAAATAAAAAGAAAGTTGATGTTCTTAATTTTTATGGAATAAATGTAATATATGAACTTGTTACTAAAAAAACATATGATGGTTCTTTATCTAATTATCTTGTTATTGAAAAAAATAATGATCATTATTTAAATTTAGAATCTGAAATGGGAAATGCAAAAATTCAAAAAAAGATGTTAGATTTAGTAATTTCTTTTATTGATGTATTTTAGGAGGATTTATGGATAGTATTATTATTGATATTTCTTCTTTTTGGATGACTGTTTTTGAATCTAATGAAAATTTTTCTAAAAAAGATGCCAGAAAACTTTTATTATCTTATTATAAGAAGCTTGAAAAGTATAATGATTATTCTTATTTAGATGTTCGTTGTAAAATTACAGATTTAATTTTCAATATGCTAGAAACATTAGAAAAAACTCCTGATAAGAATGAAGATTTAAAAGTAACTTCTATTATAATTTTAAAAAGATTAGAAAATGTATTTTATATATATGATAAAACTTTATTAAGAGAGTTTGCTTTAAAGAATCCTTGGTTTTTCAAAGTTTTTCGAAAAGCAAGTGTTATTGCTGAAAATGAATTTTATATGATGATAAAAGATGATTATCCATCTAATTTAGCTTATCTTGCTCATATTATTCTTGATAAAGATAAAAATGTAATCCATCAGCGACCAAATATTGGAGAATGGGCTAATGGATTTTTAAATTCTATAAAAAATTAAAATTTATAAGTAAATCCTATATTTATTGTATTTATATCTTTTTCTTTTAGATTAAAATCTTTTTCTTCTCCTGAAGTTATATCTGTATAATCTATAAATACATTTACAGGTATATCTGCATATTCCTTTAAATTATATTCAAAACCAACACCCCATTTAAAATCATATGTATTCGATTTATATAAATCATCATCTAATTTTAATTTTCCATATCCTAATAAAGAATAAAAATTAATATTATAAATATTTACTTGTGGTTTTAAAAATAAACTGATATCATCAACAAAAATATTATTAGAAACTATATTTCGCATATATCTTGTTTCTAATGCAATATATTTATTAAAATTATATCCTGCTGTTACAGATAAATTATCTATAACATTATTTTTATTATTTGTTTGTATATTTAATCCACTTCCAATATAAAATGGTTTTTTATTTTCTATTTTTAGAACAGAATTTATTTCCTCTGAATATAGGCTTGTATTTATAAATATAGATATAATTATTAAATTTATTATTTTTTTCATTTTCTTTTCTCTTTATTTAATTATCACTATCTATTATATTTTGAAATTATATCTTTAAATATATTCTTAATGTTAAAATATAGAATTATTTTTAATAAAAATTTATTTTTTATATATATGTTATAATTAAACAAAATTAAGAAGGAAAAGAAATGTATAAAACAATGTTATTTTTATTTTTTTTATTTAATTCATATTTATATTCTCAGGGAGTATTGGCAGGAACAAAAATAAGAAATATTGCTAAGCTTAACTATATTATAGGTTCACAAAAATTTTCTTCCAAAAGTAATGAATTAGTAAATACTGTTGATCAAATTATAGATCTTACTATGGCTTGTCAATTATCTGGACCATATAGTGTTCAAGTTGGAGAAATTGATAGACCTTTACCAATTATTATTGAAAATACAGGTAATGGAAAAGATACTTTTTCTCTTCAAAAAGAAAGTGAAAATTCTTCTGATGTTATTAATAAACGTATTTATTTAGACGATGGAGATGGATTATTTAGCAATACTGATACTATCATTTCAGATATAACTTTAAATCCAGATGAAAAAAAATTATTATTTTTTGTTTCAGATATTCCTAATTCTGCAAATTGGATAAAATCTAAAAATGGTATAAAGGCAATTTCTCAAACAGGTGGTTCTGGAATAAGAGGAACAATTTATAAACTTTCAGATTATTATGCTGTTGATGGATATAAAGGAGGTATTGATTCTTCTTTTTGTGAATATGAATTAAATAATTTAAAAATGTCTATAAAGAAAACATCTATATCTCTTGGAGAAATATATAAAGGTTCTAAATTAAA
>Ga0256828_1000958_pt1 | contig 18663 bp, 22 predicted proteins | sample CV88metaG_FD_185993 | JGI IMG/M metagenome (GOLD analysis project Ga0256828, IMG submission 185993) | Hydrothermal vent microbial communities from East Pacific Rise, Pacific Ocean - CV88 | ecosystem: Environmental > Aquatic > Marine > Hydrothermal vents | place: Pacific Ocean: East Pacific Rise...
TTCACAGATAAGATAGATACTAAGCAAGTTCGTTCAGCTGAATCAGTCTTAGTAGGTGTATCTCAAGAACAATATTCTATTCCACAATTTGAACCATATAGTCCTAAAAAATCTTATAACATGAAAAGAAACGATGGTTTTCAATCATCATCTAAAATTACTGAGTCTATGAATATTAGAAGCAGTAATCCAAACTATATTAACTGGGATTTGGTAGAGCAGTTTGAATCACTTACTGAACCTCAAAAAAGAGCAGTTTTAAAAATAACTGATCCAAAACAAACTCACATACAGTTCAGAGACTCAGAAGTAGCTAAAAATGATGGCATACTTCGTGAATATGAGCTAAACTCTCTCTTTTTGGATATGAGGAAAGGTAGCAATGAGCCGTTCTATTTCGATGAGTTCTTTGGTGCTAATGGTAGAAGTTATATAAACAACAGAATGTTTAATTATCAATTAGATAAAAACTTTGCTCGTCATTTAATTAAGTTCTATGCTGAACCTCAAGCTTTAAACGATAAAGGTGTTCAAGTATTCAAATCTGCTGTTCTATTGGCTCTTGGTGAAAAGCCTGAGTATTACAATGAAGAGCAGTTAAATGAGTTCTGGAATAATCTTAAGCCTATGTCAATGGATGAAATAGTTGAACTTTCTTCGAAAGAAGAAGGTATGTTCACTTTTCAAGCACTCATCGAAATGAATAGAGCTAAAGAGTATGAGAAACAACATGGTTCTATTCTTGGTTTCAAAACAGACCTATCAACTGAGATAGATGGTGTAACGAATGGTCCAGCTTTCTTGGCATTTCAAGCAGGTGTATCTAACCGTGATGTTTTTAATAAAGTTGGTGTTTTCTTTGAGAGTGATGGTTCTCTTGCTAACTATAGAGCGAATGGTGGTCTTGATAGTTATGAAACTATTAACCAGATCGTGCATAGACAACTTGATGATATTAATGATCCTAAACTTGAAGAGTTTTTACAAATAACAAGAAAGCTTGGTATCTATGATAGAAATCTTGCAAAAAAACCAGTAATGGTATTTGGTTATGGTATGAATACAAAAGGAGTTACTGCTAAAGTTGCTGAAAGTATTGTTGAAAGACTCATAGAAGCTACTATGGATGCAGATACTCGTGCTGATGCGAATAAAGCATTGCAACTTCTTGGTGCAAAACAAGCAGACAATTCAAATAGAAAATTCACCAGTTATGAACTATATGAAATGTATCAAAAGGCTATGCCAGTTGCAGAAGTATATGGAATTGCTCTTGCAGAAATGTTTGGTGATGTTTTAAACTATACTGATTATTTAAAAGCAATTAATAATAATATGTTTAACAGTATATCTGCTCTACTTCGTACTCCTAAATATTCTAATCTTGCACAAAGAGTTTATGAAACTACTGGTAAAGAAAAAGAAGCAGCTATTAAAGCTCTTGTTGAGGTTATGCCTGCTCTTAAAACATTTACTTTTGGAGATAATGATAGAAGCACTTATCAACCAGCGTTTAAACAATATATGGAAATAAACAGTGGTGCTAAATCTGCCAGTGAAAGAAATTGGATTGATTCTGATGGTAATAAAAAACGAATGAGTGTCAAAGAGAAATCTCCAGTATTTGAAAGTGGCGAAAAACTTGCCCCAGTATATATTCACAGAATGGATAGTACGAATATGGCAATTGCTACTACATTTGTTAATAAGCGATCACATGGTCAAGCTAAAGCTCATAATATATTTGATGCTGTTATCTCACACGTTAATGATGTTCCTATGTATGGAGAAGCATACAACACTATATTCTATGAGATAAATAAAAAATATTCAGTATTAGAATCTGCTGTTGAAGAAGCTGAAAGAATAATGATGCTGCTTGATAAAGAGGGAATTGATTATGATAAATCTGAACTTCTTGATTCTATTGAAAAAGCAAAAAAAGATACTCTCAGAAAACGAGAAGTTATGAAGAGAGATATTATTCCAGACATTAGAGTTGTTGCTCAAATGAATGGTGCTCCTCATGTTTCCTATAATGTTGGTAACAATGTTCTGAAAGCAGGAGAAAATATTGAGAGAGAGGCTAATGCAAAAAAAGTTACTTCAGAAGAAGTAGTAAACAGCTTTAATACATTACTTAAAAACTCTAATATTTCTGAACAGATGGCAAATATTCTTACTGAGGTTGTTCGAGTTGCTTCTGGAAGATTGGTAAACGGTCTTCGTATGAAGATCAATACTGACCAAGAAGTAAGTGGTGGTCTATTTGATAGAGATACTTCTACTATCACTGTAGCTACAAACGAACACACTAAGAGTCCAGCATCTTTATTGGCACATGAATTAATTCACTCTGTAACTGAAACCGCCATTGATGATATGTTTAGCTTTGCAGATAAAAAAGATCTTGAAAAACTTGCAAAACGTGTAACTTCTTTTATGGATAAAAATAGAAAAAAACTTATTGATGATGGATACTTTGAAACTCATCAAGAGATAAATCAGTTAATAGATGCTATCAATAAGTCTCCATCTCATGAGATTCTTGCATATGGTCTTACGCACCCTGGTGTTGTAGCAGTTCTTAATAATATGCCAGTAGCTATAAAAAAAGATAAGAATGCTTTTCAAACTGTATGGAGAATCATCAAAAGAGTTTTTGAAAAAATGGTAGCCCTTGTAAATAACAAAAAATATAAGCCTACTAAAACTGAATTTGATTCTCTTATGAGATTATATTCTTCTCTATCTGCTACGAACAAAAAGATAGTTGATGGTTCTGTTGCTCAAGAAACAGCAAGTGCTGTATATAAACTTGTTGATGGTATCAACGAAGGCTTATCAAAAGCAGTTAGGAAATCTTTTACTACTACTGAGTCTTTATTTGGTCTTGAAAACATAAATTACAGCAATATAATCGATATGACAATCGATAAGTCTGAGGCTACTGTAAACCGTCTTCTTAAGATGGCTAATATAGATGCTCGTATGAATGTTAGAAATAACAGAACATTACAATCTATTGGATATTCGTTCTTTGGTTCTGGTGATAAAACTCTTGATGATGCTCTTGCTGAGATAGCAAAAGAGCATACAAATGAAGTTGAAAAAAGAAGTAATGAAATAAATGAAGTTGTAACTGAAACTCTTCAAAAAGAATTAAATCTTGATGCTGATGGAGAAATAGCAGTTAAGAGAGCTATTGTAGATAGCGGTGCTATTGATCTCTTTGTTAATGGCACCATGAGTATGGACGAACTTGTTCGTGTTATCAAAAATGAAGCTGAACTCAACAAAACTCTCAGCAGATTTGAAGATAATTTAAAACAAGCAACTGGTAAATATTACAAGAACTATAATGTAATGATAGATGGTCTTGTATTCTTCATGAAAACTCAAAGAGCAACTATTCCATTCTTGCAATTAAATGCTCGTAAGATAGTTGAAACATTTGGTATGACTTTTAAAGAGGGTCTTGTTACTCTTGTTGATGATGTTATCACTCTTAGAGCTATACGAGAAATGAACAATAACACTACAAAGCAGCTAAGTGATTCTCAATTAAAAACAGTTTTACAATTTCAAAATCAATTCAAAGAGTATTCAAAACCATTCTTTGAAAAACATGATAGAAATGCTGTGAAAGGCTATAGTTATAATGTTTTTAATGATAATAGTGAGATCATGATTCTTGAAAAAGACAAAGTTAGTATTGGAGATCTAGCACTTCTTGAAGCTTCTGGATGGAAAGTATTTGAGAAACGTGGCGAAGTTGTAAAGTTAAAGAACAAAGTTCCTCAAGCTACATGGAATCAAGGTTTTATGGCAATTCTTGATAGAGGTCGTAGAGGTTATTCAAAATACATTACCGCTAAAGAAGTTGGTGATGCTCGTAAAGAGCTTATGTCTCTTGACAAGATAGATAGAACTAAAGATTATGCTATATATGATGCTACACTTGGTGGAACTTCAAAGAGATGGGTTATGTCTCGTAGAGAGATGAGAGACAACTTAAGACTTGAAGAAAGAATCAGTTTTGTTACTGGTGCTACTACAAGTCGTATGTTTAGAAAGTATCACTCTGAAATGCTTAATGAGCAGATTGTTAACTTGCTAAAAGAAGATTACGATAATGCTTCAAGATATGATAAGGCTAACAAGTTCGATACTATAGTTATTAAACCTCAACCTGAGTGGTTTTTTCAAGGTAAAAAAGATGATGAGTATATAAATCAATTAGAAGATTATGAAGCTCAGTCTGAAGAGATGAAAGAGATTGAAAAGCTTCTTCCTTCTAAAATCAAGTTATCTGTTCGTGATAGATTATATGTTCGTAAAAGAATTAAAGATGTAATCTTTGGTTATCGTGAGCTTATTATAGATGAAGCACTTTTTAACACTATGAACGCAATTACATTTGGAACATTTGAAACTGCTGTTAATAGAGTAATATCACCTGAGTATCAAAAGAAAGCTGACTACTTGATAAGATTGATCGATTACAATTGGAAAGAGTTTGTTAAGTGGACGAAAGAAAGAGTTGTTGTTCTTAACCCAGTAACTCACTTTGGAAACCTTTTATCAAATACAATGTTGTTGAGTATTGCTGGTGTTCCTATTGAGAAACAAATAAAATCTTATCCTATGATGTATAGAGCTTTAGATGAGTATCGTGAGGTAACTTCTAAGCTTATTCGTGCTCAAGTTGCTGTTGCATCTGGAGATCAATCTGCTCAGAAGCTTGTTGATAAATATAATGCTGAACTCGCAGCTAATCCTGCTCATGAATCTATGACAAATGGACTTTTCTCATTTATCGCTGAAGATGTTCTTCGTGATATTGAAACAGATGAGAAAAACCCAGTTAAGCTTACAGTTCGTAATGCTATAAGAGCAGGTGGCAAGTTATTCCATATCCAAACGAATGACCAATTAGGTGCTGCTATGAAACGATTATATGTTGATATAGATACTCAGGAAGGTATTGAGTTCGTTAAGATGCTTCAGTATTCAGATTTTATTGCAAAAGATCTATTATACAAACATCAAATATCTAAAGGTATGAGTAAAAAAGAAGCTTTGGATTATGCGAATAAAATGTTTATTGATTATAGATACAATGATAGTCAATTTCTTGACTTCATGAATAAAGTAGCATTGTTTCCGTTCTCTAAATTTGCAATTAGAATACAACCTATTCTTGGGCAGTTGGCAATAGATAGACCAGCATCACTTGCAGTTTCTCTATTTACTACTCACTTTTTATTTTCTAATAGTATATTTGCTGAGAACTTTGTATATAATACACACTTCGGAATACATATGCTACATGGGCTTGGAACTGGTGCAGATCCGATGGATTTAGCTTTAAATCCTATCATATCGCCTTTTGTGTAAAAAAAAAGATGGCAACAAGACTACTGTCTTGTTACCATTTTTATTACAAGGGCTATCCCTATAAGTCCTATCACCCAAGGGATGATCGCTGCTATGATAGAGAATACAATTCCTATCAATGAGATATATAATAACAATACAAGTATTCCTATTGTTAATCCACCTATTTTTTCCATTATTTCATTACCGCCATATTTCTAGACATACCACAAGCGTGTAATACCTTATTTTTGTTTTTACTGACAACTTCTCTTGCACGGAGCCATTGTTCAAGTGTGAAATCTGATTGTGGACCATAACCAGTGTAGGCTATGTATCCAAGTCTTCTAAATGTTTCTGCTTCAGACATTTTATTTCTCCTTTTCGTAATCCCTTCTCATTTGTATTATATACTTTTGAAGTCTTTCTTCTGATATTGGCTTAACCCAAAAATCGTTTAATTCCCTCATTAGTTCTTCACATTCTGAAGGTTTAGCTCCTAGTTCTTTTGCGTGTTTCCACATTCTAAACATTACTAAACTGCGTGATGCAACCTGATCGTTGAAAGCATATGCAAATGTTTCCAATGGATTATCAAGCATATCTCTCATTTTCGTTGTTGTAAGTCTAGGCTTGCTTTTGTTCCCTATCTCTATTTTGGATGATTCTTTAAGTGCCTCTGATACATCAAATGGTTCACCATGTGTATTTGTAAATACTTCAGAACCTTTATATCCAAATTGTATTTGAGATTTTGTATAAGCAGATTTATCTTCTTTATCTAACCCTATTTGTCTTGCAACAGCGATCATGAATGATTTCCATTCACGAGGTGGAAGATCAACTATATTATTGAACTCAAGAAGTATTCTATATTTATACTTATTGTCTCTTTGAGATGTTGTTGATATATGGTGATTATAATCTCCAAGTATATCGTGCATTTCATAGATGTCTATATCAGTTTCGTCTATATCGAATGCTGCCCATGTTGCTCCACTGATGATATTATCATTGCTTCTTTTTCCATCCATAAACTTGAACGGAGTATAAGCAACATCATTTTGCAGCAGGTTAGCAAGGTTCTTGAATGTAGTTTCTTTATATGTATATCCAGAATGACATTGAACAGCTCTTGTTTGCTTATCCCCAGATACTTCTACATACGAAGCTGCGTGTTCTCCTACTCTCTCAAATGGTTTGTACGATACAATATCGTTTTCAAACTTAACCATACCATCACTACCTGCAAATGAATCTGCAAGTTTTACCAAGTCTTTAACCTTATTTCCAATACTTGATGTACCAGTAACAAAATCTCTTTTCTTTATTTCATGAATTGATAAGGCATGATCTGGATGAGCTTTGAAATAATCTACAAGTAGTTCATAAGAATCTTTTGAAGCATACTCTTCGTATTGCTCTAAATATCCTCCCATCATTTCTGTGATATAGATAGCCTCAGAAATATCTTGCACTGAAACACTATCTCTTAAGTCCCATAATGCGAATACTCCTGCAAGTTTTAACATCTTCCAAGACCTGTGCATTTGCTCAAGCTCTACAGATTTGTGAATATAATCTAAACCTTGCCCAAGGCTTGTTGTGTACATCTTGTAATCTTTATATACTCTCAACGCATCATCATCTATCTCAAGCAGTCTTTGGTCTAGATCAAGCAGGTATGATGCCATATCCATACTCTTTGAACCAATATAAGCTTTTGCTTCTTGAGCCATTGCTTCAAATGTTTCTTGTTTACTTATCATATCTTCATATGATGAATACTCAACAATAGCTTCATTAAACTCTTGACGTGATGGATAACAAAGATAAGTTCTTCTTGCAAGTTTTGTAATAAACTCTGTTTTAAACTTTTGACTTATTGACTTATCAAGAATGATATTATCTTCACTACCAACGAATAATGCTGGCATACCCATCCCATGAACTGGCGAATCTTGTCTCTCACTATCTTTGATAGCTTTTGACTTTTTATCACCAGTATCGAACAGTTCTGATAAGAGTCTGATATTATCTGCCATGTTTGGATTTGTTTGAAGTTCTGATCCAAGTTCACCAACATATACTGATGGCATACCTAAACCTGCTTTTGAAAATTCATTCAATCTAAACGTTAACCCTTCTACTGTTGAGATACTATTTTCTAATGGCATTGGATCTTTATAATATTTTTGCCAGTTAGTATCATCACCATCTTCTTCTTCTGCTCTTGACCTTGCTCTTTCTTTTGATAGTTCTTCACGGTGTTGGTCTATTATCACATAACCTGGGTCCAATGCTTTTCTTTGAGAATTTACAGTTGAATCTTTACCACCACCACTACCTGCGAGCAGGAAAGCAATTACATTTGTTGGTATTTTTGATCCACCTAAGTTTATCTTCCACTGAAATTGTGAAGCAAAATTAGACATAGAATAAAGTCCGATCAATGTTGCCATTGATACTGGGATACCACTATTAATATCTTTGCTTGTATCTATCATATATGCAAGATTGATATTGAGCTTCTCTTTATCAATTCGCTTATCGGTTGGTAGATACTCCTCAATATGTTCTCTTACGAGTTCAGCAGTTTTGATGTAATTATTTATACTCATTGTTCCTCCTTAAAATTTGTTATATACTCTTCAACTAAATCATCATATTCATCTTCATCTAAATCGTGATTGCTTAAGTTTTGATACAATTTGATGAAGTATAGATACAATGCTTGTTTTTTCAGTAGTTTATTACATTGTTTACAAGTGAAGGCTATATATTCAAGAGCATTAAAATCTATTTCAAGCAGATTTTTTCCTCTTATTTTTTTATTGAGATAGTTTGATTTTGGAAGTATTACTGTTCCTAACCAAACTAAAAAACTTTCGTTTGGATCTTTAAGATTTACTTTTTTAAATCTCATTTGTTTCGCCTTTAATAAAGGGGGTATCATTGTTATAGGACTTGTTGATTTACAGTGGTTGTATTTTATGTAGGAATAGTGGGTGGGTGTCCAATCTACCTCGCTATTGCTACTAAGCACTGAGAGGAATAGCCGAAGCTAATCCTGGAGATAGATTGGACACTCCTCTCAATACTTAGTAGCATTATAGCTCAATAGACTTTAAAATCATCTAAGCCGCAGTTTTCAATGTCTGATTACTTACTCACTACAACACTACACACACACACATTCACACATCACATAGTATCACCCATAATCTTCCTTGACCACAGCTGGTCTCAGTAAGGATATACCCCTATATTTTTTAGTATTTATCAGGAGTAGAACAAGATTACTCTTGTTCTACATATTAAACAGATCAGATAGATCCATATTTACTCTCATGATTTCTCCAATATCAGTAAGCATTTTAGCTTTGTGGATTCCACCTGAAGCATTATATTTACGATAGTGCCCATTTATGATAGATTCCTGGAGCACATTGAAACGTATCCATGCTGAATCACCACGGTCTTCTCTTCTTTTAGCAATGAGTAGTTCCAATGGATCTACTGCATCATTCGTGATACGAGGATCTGCGTGTCTAAATGACAATGCTTTTTCAGCAAGAATATATGCTTCATCTAATGACATACGAGTTTCTTTCATTTTTGAAATCTGTTCTTTTTGAGCATCATATTTCTTTTTATATGTATCAATGAATCCATGAACTAAGTCTTGCCAACTCTGGTTCGTATGAACCACCTTTAATGGCTCTACCATATTATGACCTGCAACAATACCGTTGCTACACAGGAAGCGATATACACCGACATGAATATTCAAGCTTCGAGTACCATCATATGAGTTATGAATTATCACTTGAGGTTTAATCTCTCCTCCAAACATTGTTTCTTCAGCACTCATGCGGACCATGTGCGGCTGTTTCAGTGCTCTCTCCATGTTGCGAACACCAGCAGCTTGTATGCTATCGATTTCAAAACCGAATCTTTGGAATTCAGTAATAATATCCATTGTAGGTACGATGTTATATTTATCAGTTACGCCATATGCTTCTGTTTGTGTTAATATTTCCATGTTCATTATTTTTCTCCATCTTCGAGAATTATTTTCTCGATTAATCTTAAAGGATAATATATATATCCAGTTGTTGTTCTCACTGATAAGAACTGCTTTTCGAATGTTATATATCTTACATTTTCAACTGTCTCTGATGATTCATCACCTTTTAATCTAACTCTTAATAATTTCATCTACTCTCTCCTTGATTGTTTCATATTTCTCGTCTATCCATTTTTTTACTTCATCTAATGATTTATACAATGAAACAATATAAATGCCGTCTAGGCTATATAAATGATGCTCAGTGTTCTTTTTGAGTGATCGTATAAATATATCTTTATAAAGTTTCTTTGATTTAAGTGAAATTTTTGTTGGCTTTAGTTTTAAGTTGCAATTTGGACCATCTGGCAATTGCTTTGGTTTTGGAGCAGGAGGAGTAATTCCTATCCTGCCCAAGTTTGATAATCTATAATATACTTCCGCCTGATTCTTCGCCACTTGTATCTCCTTCTGACGCATCATCGTTATCTAATTGAGCTTTCTTGTAAGCATCAGTCAACTTATCTTTAAGCTTATCACGGAAATATTCCATTTGTCTCGGAGCGGCATTGCTTGCTTTCTCTGCAAATGTTCTACCCTCTTCATCAAAGAATTGCTTGATCTCATTTTTCTCTGTCTCTTCACCATTGTACCAATCAAGAACTTTTTGTAGTGCTACTTTACCTTTTACACCCTCAAACTCTTTAACAGCAGTTATTGTTTTCTTACCGTTTTTAGTTTCAATCTCTTTTTGGAATGTAGTTAACTTTTTGATACCATTTAAGCCCATTAGAGCCATAAGAATATCAGCATTGAAGATTTTATCTCCATTTGCTTTTTGTACCCAAAAGCCATATACCATATGGTTCTTTCCATTGATTAAGAAGTTGAAGTTATACCCAACAGTACCAGTTGATGCAACAGTTTCTTCTACAGTTTCGATTGTAAAATCATAAACACCTGATGGTAATGCACCACCTCCACCTTGACCTGCTGCTTTAGCCATATCTTCGTTAAATTCAAATGTAAAATTACTCATTTTTCTTCCTTTATTTTTTGTTTTATTTCTATAAATTTATTAAGAAATCCAAAGTTATACCATGTCAATAATGACATTAACATTGGAGCTCCATCCTTTGTGACATTCTCGAAATCTTTATCATTTCTAAGATCACATATACCTGCATCCCGTAATTGTTGCGAAAAATCCTTTACAGAATTAACGCTGCCTAGTTCTTTAATTAAGAACTTAGTGAATTGATCTCTCTTTTCACTAATTGTAATAGGCATTGATCGCTTCCGCTACAATCACTGCATCATTTGGAATATATCTATTTTCAAACATACCATCTGGACTCTTTGCTGATGTGCTCTTTGAGGGCTTAGTATCAAGTAAATATTCTGAAATATTTCCTTCATCATCATCATTCAGATGAGTGTGTAGAACAATAGCAAACTCTTTTTCCATAGATGCTTTCCACTCTTTACCTTTTGTTTTTAAAACTGCTTTTGTTTCCCCTGGACCAATTTCTATAAATTCTGGAATACCAGTTACAAATACTTGCTGAGGCAGATCTTTTAGATCTTGTAAAATGTTATATACCATTAAGTTGTATTCTGACCAAATGTTATAGCCACTATATACTGTCTCACAATATTTATTACAGATTTCAAGCAGAGAAGTAAGTGAGTCTATTACAGCATACTCATATTTATCTCCAACTTTTTTCAATTCTGAAATTAATTTGGTATAATCTTTATACTTATTTACATTAACATTCTTGAATTTACCGAAACCTTTGAATGGAAGAGGTTTTCTCTCACAGTTTACTACAACTGTTTTTTCTGGCGGTAAGTTTATGAATGTCGAACTCTTGCCAGAACCTGACATACCTACTATTAATACTGGAACTACGATTTTATTAATCTTTTCCTTCTTTTCGCTCATTCGCTCTCCTTCACTTTGCAAAATAAAGTTTGGGCATTTTTTATAGAGGTTGCCTTTCCTCTTAGTTGGACGATTTTTCGCTCCCCTGGCTTATCCTATTCGGACTTAGCAATTTTACTTCAACTCGAAGCTGGACTTACATGATAGTTATCAATGCCAGAATAATATTATATCTATTCTTTAGTTAAAGAATGATTATTTTCTTTCTATGAATTATGGATGATTGTTTTATAAATCGTTATATATCCTTACTTTTGATCTTTCATTCATGTTGTAGCATTTTTGAATTATATACAATAACTCATCTGCATGATTTATTCTATTTATCTTCAAATCGCTTGTCACCTTTTGGATATATTTTTTAATCTTTTTGATTAATTTTTCAAATGAAAAATGCTTGTCATTTGTTGTGTAATTAATCATTTTGTTTAATGCTCTTGCCATTTGTAATTTTGATGTCATGTAAATACTAACAGACTCATTAAGTTCTGATAGTTGATTAACTTTTATCTGAAGTTTATTATAATCAATTTCTCCAACGTTACCATCTCTGATTATATCTGCACCTAATTTTGGTTCAAGTGCGCTATATATACCAATACTAAATTTATTCTTTTGAATAAACTGTTTTAAGTCTTTATAATATTTATCATCATATGCTTCTGCATAAAATTCAACAAAGTTATATTGTGTCCAAGGTTTATTTGAAGCATTCATCATTTTCATAACTTCAACATCTTGTCCACCTTCTGTATCACCAATAACAAGATACCTAACTGGAACATTAAGTCTTTTACACGCTTCCAAGCGAGTGTTCCCATCAATGACTTTATATTCTTTATTTACAATTATCGGCATAATATTTCTTCCAACTGGTTTTATATCTTCCATTAATTTTTTAGCATTTTTATCTGCTCTTTCTAATGGTTGCCCATTCATTGGTTCAAATTTACTATAATTTGTAGTTTCAAATACTTCTTGAATATAAACTAATTTTGAATCAGGTGCATCGACTTTGATTCCTTCTTCATATCTAGCATCTATGCTTTGCCAATTAGCTCTTACTGCTTTACTAAAATTTGATATTTCATCAAAAAAGCTTCCACCAAAATATTTTGGTATTCCGTCTTTTAATGCTTCTTCAAATTTCTTTGTTTGACCTCCGCCATTTCCTCTGATCCATATAAGTTCGGCTTCAAGTGTTTCGCCTAATTCTTCTTCAATTTTTGCCTGAAGTGCAGCTTGTCTAAATGTTCTTTGTATATCACTTAGAGTATTTTCATATTCAATTTCTATTTGTTTAATTGTTTTCATTTTTCAATCTCCGATTTAATTACTGAAATCAATGATAGAGCATCTTTAAAAGATATTCTTTTTCTCATTGTTCCATTTTTACCAGCTAAAAAGTTTGTCAAAAACATTGAATCATATTGAACTCTATATTTATTCAATAGTCTATTAAATTCAGACACAATGTATTCTTGCTCTTTTTTAGTTAGTTCTTTTTCAAATACTGCTGTAAATAGGTTTCTATCACTATGTTTCCCATAAAATGGTTCCCCTATGTATGCTCGTATTTCTCCTCCATCTGAACCAGTATCTGTTGTACTTACGCAGATATTGCTAATGAATCCATCTGTATTGTTTTGTGTTAATCTTTTTACATCATTTTTTCCTCTCTCTATAAGTTTGTACCAGTTTTTCCCTATTTTTGTATTGTACAATTCATATCCATTTATATGTGTTGTAATTCCTTTTACAGCATGGATAATACATACTCTTGTTGTTGTATCATTAAACACTGCTTCATCAAAACATTCTATTGCTTTTATTTCCATCATTGAAAAGAATTTGTTTCTAAATTTATTATCAGAATCAAATATGAAATTTGATGGAATAATTGCTATTAATTCATTAGCGGTTTTAGCTATTGATAAAAGACTTGCTTTGTATAGATCTTTTACGTCCCACATTATAAATGGTGCTTTGTTTTTAGTTTTATTATTTAGCAAGTATGGTGGATTAGTTACAACAATATCATAATGACTATAATCCAGTGGGTGCATTATGCTATTGATGTTTATATCAGGATTTACATTTTGATTAATATCACACCCAAAAGTTTTTACAGCTCCATTTTTTTCTGACCATTTAAGTAAGTCTTTTTCTCCACAAAATGGATCAATTACTTTTTTCCCTTTAACTAAGTTTTTAAACTTTGATAATATATTATCTGCATTTGTTGTATAAAATGCTCCTAGTTCTTTTTTATTCATCTTTTATCTCCTTGGATATTTTGTTTAAATTAAGAGTAGAATAAATCTACTCTTGTTCTTGCTTTGCCTCGTAGGCTTTTTTACCTTCCTCAGCAGCAGCTTTTACTCTTTCTACAAAAACATCAGATGTACTTTTTACTGCTATAAGCGTTGCAAGTTTTCCAGTATTATTGATAAGTTCTGTAATCATATTTTTAGCCTTATCTTTATTTTCCATACTTACCATCCCAAGCAGATCTTTCTCTAACGATAGAATGACCTCTTGATACTCGTTTGCTTCTTCATTTATTTTCATGTTATTTCCTTTCTTCGCAAATAAGAGAACAGTAATTACATGGGTTATATTTAACTCCATCTTTACAATCTACTCTATTGCTTCTTAAAGCTGACCAAATGACTTCTTCTATCCAATTCTGGATATACTCTTCACTTTTCAACTCAACTGGGTAGGCTTCTTGCTCATTGTTCGATTGAGATACGAATAATGACCATCCTCTGTCTGATACATTCCATCTACCATTGATAAGCCAACGATATATACTCATTTGCATAGCATCTTTAGCTAATGCTTCTGGTTTACGTTCTTTTCCATATGCTGTTTTAAAATCATAAATATCCCAAGTACCATCTCCGTTATATCTGATACCATCAAATTTGCCTGAGATAGTATAGATAGTTCCATCGATTTCAATTTCTCTTTCAAGAAATTTTTCTGTAATGAAATTTGGATCACCTGCAACTGCTCGCTCTGATCTATCATGGAATGCGGTGCCAAGAGCAGATGATCTTTTATACTTATTGTCAACAAGTGATTCATCTCTCTCTGCACCTTTTAGCATTTTCTTTATTTTGAACATTGGTGATAACAAGCTGCTTGCTGATATACTGTTTGGCTTATCGCTCTTTTGATAAGTATCGTAGTTATATACTCTATAGATTAGATCGATCATTTTTACCACCAACTATCATAATATAAACTATGACCACGGGTTAATGCTCCAAGCATTAAAGCTGCTGCTTCAAGGTTTTCTTTTAAATACTCTTCGTATTCATCATCATCAAGCTCTGCATCACTTCCGAAGAAGAAACCTTCTACATCATAATTCATATTTTTATTTATAATATCATTAACAAAATCTTTGACATCACATTCCTCAATAGGTACTTTTACTCCGTTAAATTCATCTGGATTATCACATCCTTCGATCCCTTTACGAACACCTAGCTCTCTAAACCACTCATGAACTGAAGGTCTTTTTCTCCAGTATGTTAATTCATAAGATTTATCTTTATTTTCTATTTCTGGATCTTTTCCAAATACAAACATATCTAATCCGATAATACACCTCCTAATTGGTATCTTGAGAGATTAAAATTCTCTCAAGTATTTAATATATGCTTCATAACTTTTGATCTTTTCAATATCAGATAGAGCATCAACTTGTTCTTTGTTTCCAACACGAAGTCTATACTTCATAGCAGTTATTGTCGCCCATGTAATCAATTCATCAGGTGAATACATTTGCTCCATTCTTTTAATAGCTTCAACTCCATCAATCATATTGTAATGAGGTGAATTTGGATTTGTAAGCGGATGAGATTCTTCCTCTTTTGCTCGTGGAACACCATAAAGTAATTTCTCAAGTTGTTCTTTTTCATCAAGCACTTCTTGAATTATATCTGGACCATAAAAATCATTTTCAAGTATATATACCAACGCAGATAATCTTGCTTCCATTTCTTCAGTAGTCATTGTTGTCTCCTTTGCTTTTGAATAATTTGCTTTATATGTATTTTCTTTAGCTACTTTTTTCCATTTATTTATAGTTGAATCATAATACCCACCTCTATCATTTATTTCCAGTAGTGTTTCTTCCATAACTATATCTGGGTTATATCCGAGTTTCCAGATAGATCCAGTAGCGAATACGATTATATCCGCTAAAGCATCACATATCTCTTCTTCACTGTTTGCTCTCAGCAGCTCACTTAACTCTTCGGTTATATGTCCAGCTTCTTTTGACATATTAAATTCTCTTGGAATACATCTCTCTTTGTTCCATTCAACAATCTGATTTTTTGCCATTTATTTTTTCCTTTAATTCATTTAGTGAATAGACTAGATATACTTCCATGCCTAATCCTTTCATCTTTTCAATTACATACTTTTGAATGGGACTTGGAGCCCCATTTTCAGCTTTGATTTCAAACCATATATATCTGCCATCCTTATAAATAAGTCTATCTGGTAAACCATTGACATTTGTTTGCATCATATTGATTTGAAACCAACCGTTCTTTTTCAAGAAACGGTTGATTGCTGAGACTACTTTTCCTTCTGGCGTGAGAGCCATATTTCTCTCCTACTATATGGTCTTACATCTTACGAATGCCAAATTTATTTTTCGTTTTCAAGTAGATATAATTGCTTATATATCCCGAGCTGATATTTATTTTCTGAATATTGCTGTGTTGACATTTTGTTTTGTCTCTACTGTTTTTAATATTTCATCATCTAAAGTTCCCTTAGACAATATAACATCTACTGGCATTTCTTTATCTCTATTTGCATTGCACATTCTTGTAATTCCTTGTATAAAATTTGCACCACTAAATGTACAAGTCATAATCACAAGTCTGTCGATATGAGACAAGTCAAGACCAGTAGTTCCCGAGTCGAACTGAATACATTTTAATCCCTTGCTCTCGAGCAGTTGCTTTTCTGCTTTATATTTGTAAAGGACAACTATATCTTCATTTTCATATTTTTTCTTTATGAAATCTGCTTTGAAATCAGATAATATTCTTGGAATTTCATACTCATCGATGCAAGTTCCACCTGATAATTGTTGCAGTTTTTGCAGCCTTGATGCTCCATTATTCGATATGAATGTATAATCCATAAATGAAGCTATGCTATTAGATTTCATAGACTTGTAAATGTTCATTAAATGCTCTGGCATATCCACATAAATGCGATTTAACTGTGGAGTATGATGTTCATGTCCTGCTTCTTCTCTGGTGAGCGTTATCGTAAAATGTTTATAATACTCTTCGAAATTATATGTTTCATCATAATCATTTTTTGTTCTACCATATCCAACGAACTTTTGACGATATGTTCCATCTGGATTCATTACACCAAACCCATCTTTAAACCATAAATAGAATGATTTGTATTCTGCGAATGGATGTAATGGGTGTAAACTCAGAGCATGAAATAATTGCGATTTACTCTCCACATGAGGAGTACCTGACAACATTATGAGCTTTGTATTTTCTCCAATGAACTTCTCTAATCTTTTTCTTGCTATATTAGGTTTAGGATAAGCAGTTATCTTGTGAAATTCATCCGCTATTACATAATCATATTTATGAACTTTTATCTTGTGAAGTGATTCATAATTGATGAATGTAATATCTTTGAAGTTTAACCCAAGAATTTCTGGTACTTCTTTGAAGTCTGGCAAAGCAGATTTCGTTGTTACTATAAGTACAGATTTTTCTGTATCAACTATTTGTAATGACACATAAGATTTACCTGCACGAGTTTCCAATGCGAGAATGAGCATATTATGTTTAGATAATATCTCTTTGCCTTTCTCGATTATTGGTTTTTGGTAATCATATTTACCCATTGTACATCTCCTATTGTTAAATTGACTCTAAGAGATCTGCTACCGTAACTTCCCAGCCTAACGCTTGAAGTGATGAAACAATGCTTAGTAGTTCATCGATTGTTGTATCCCCATCTATTTGATAGTATTGGAATACATAATCCCAATCAATTCTTAACTTTTGTTCTATTTGCTGATCTCTCTTCATTTCTTCGAGTTTTTCTTGTCTTAGATCTTCATCATGTATTGGCATTTTACACCTCCTCTATGTCAATATCTAAACCATATATCTTAACCGCTCTTTCAAAAGCAGTTGAGTAGTTTGGTGCGAATATCGTTCCGATCAGTTTTTCATTACGATAAACTTTAAACTTCATCTTAACACTTTATTTTTTTAAGTTGCTCATATAATGATTCAACTTCATTTATTACATAGTTCAATGTCTTGATCGTTCCTTTTGCATATGTTGGATATTCATCATCGATCTCTTGGAATATTTTTAGATTTTTGATTACATTTGGTTCATCTTTGAAATATTCAAACGCTGTATCAAAATCTTTAGCATCTCCAAAATGGGCACAATCGAATCCAAAGTACCATCTGTCATCTTTCCATATTTTCTCATTTCTTTGTGAATAAGTAAGCCAACCATGTGCTTTAATATTGTTGATAGCAATTTGAATATCAAGCTTTTCTTTATCATAATCAATTGCATTTTCTAATTGCATATTATCTTCATAATAATTAAAGCCATTAGCACAATGATCTTCTGGTAATCCAACATATCCGCATCTATATCCAGCCTCTTGAAATATAACTAATAGTCTGAAACCATCTTCTGTTGTTTTATCAAATTCAATTTTCATTTTTTTTCTCCATGTTATAGTCGTAAACATATTTACGAGTTAGATCTATAAGTTTCTTCGTAACTTCACGACTCTCTTTAATTATTTCACTTGAAATACCAGGATCAACCATTTTAACTGTTGCATATCCAGTTATATCTATTATCTGCGGTCCATAGAAAGCCGTGAACGCCTTTTCTTCATTGAAGATAAGGTTTTCTATTAGATCACCTACAACAATTCTCATATGCTTATCTTTGAATTCTTGAATAGTATCATGCCATATCTTATTTGATAGTTCTTTAGCAGGCATATATTCATTGTTAATGGTTTTTGCTCCTAACATTTGTCTCAAGCGGATAACGCTACCTTTTGTTTGGTCATTTTTATTTAAAAGATTATCTATACAATACAGAACAAAACTGCTGTAGATAATAACTTTTGCTTCATTATAATCCATAATATCTCCTAATGTTTATCTTTTGTTCTGACAAACCAGACAGATTGCAAAATGAAGTTAGCCCAAAC
>Ga0256828_1000961_pt1 | contig 18640 bp, 22 predicted proteins | sample CV88metaG_FD_185993 | JGI IMG/M metagenome (GOLD analysis project Ga0256828, IMG submission 185993) | Hydrothermal vent microbial communities from East Pacific Rise, Pacific Ocean - CV88 | ecosystem: Environmental > Aquatic > Marine > Hydrothermal vents | place: Pacific Ocean: East Pacific Rise...
AATTGGTCCAATTGTGATATTTTCTAAAATAGTTTTATGAGGGAAAAGATTGAAGTGTTGAAACACCATCCCTGCTTGTTGTCTTACTTTATTTATATCTGTAGATTTATCTGCTAAATTTTGACCATTTACTATTAGATCTCCACTTGTAATATCTTCTAGCTTATTGATACATCTAATCATGGTAGATTTTCCACTACCACTTGGTCCACAAACTACTACTATCTCCCCTTTTTTTACTTTAAAATTTATATTTTTTAAAGCATGAAACTCACCATAGTGTTTCTGTATATTTTTCATCTCTATTACATAGTTACTCATAATTATTTCCTTAAGTATTTATCTGTTTTTCAACTTTTTTCTCTAAATATCCAGCAATTTTACTTAGTGTAAATGCACACATAAAATAAACTATTGCTACAAAGCTCAATATCTCAAAACTCATATAGATACGGTTATTTACAATTGTTGCTGCTCTAAAAAACTCTATTACACCTATAATATACACTAAAGATGTATCTTTAAATAGTGATACAAATTGTGACACTATTGCTGGGATCATTCTTCTATATGCTTGAGGAAGAATAATCAATGTAAAAGTTTGCCAAGGGTTCATCCCTAAAGTTTTTGCAGCTTCAAACTGACCTTTTGGTATAGAGTTCAATCCAGCTCGTATAATCTCAGCTATATATGCAGATTGAAATAGGGTAAAAGATATGATTGCACTTGTAAGTGCTGGTACAGAGATCTTTGTCTCAAATATAGCACCACCTACAATAGGTATAGCAAAATATACCCAAAATATAACCATAATAAGTGGTAATGCTCTAAATAACTCTATATACATTGTAGCTGGTATTTTTAATACTTTTATATCACTATATCTAGCTATCCCTAAAAACGATCCAAATATAAATGAGAATATAATAGCTATAATAGCTATAGTAAATGTAAGCATCAAACCACCAAGTTCACCCTCCATACCAAATAGGATAAATTTGATATTTCCAGGAGTTAAAGCCTCGCTAAAGTTTGCATCTGGGTATGCTGTTACTTGAAATAGTTTTAACAATACAAAAATTAATACTAAATTTAATACAAAAAATAATACACTATGTGTTTTAAAATAGTTTTCTAATTTTTCACTCATCTTACACCACCTTTTGTACTACTAGTTTTTATAAGTCCATATTTATCTACAAGTGTCATAATAGCAGATGTTGCCAATGTCAAGAATAGATACAACAATGTAACAGCAGTTGCAGCCTCAAACCCTCTAAAAGTGATAGAATCTATCTCTTGAGTTTGAAATGTAAGCTCAGCTACACCTATTGTCATAGCTAATGATGAGTTTTTGATCAGGTTTATAAACTGACTTGTGATCGGTCCCCATGCTAGTTTTATAGCTTGTGGAAATATTATAAGACGGATTGTTTGAAAATAGTTCATCCCTAAAGTTTTTGCAGCTTCATCTTGCCCTTTTGGTAAAGATTGAATACCTGATCTTAAAGCTTCTGCTATATAAGTACTTGTATATGTTATAAGTGCTAGTAGTGCTGAGAAAAATTCATTGTGATTCTCTAAACCTAAACTATTCCCAAATGTTTCTAACCATGGAAATATATCTGTAAGTGTAAAAGAGAAATAGATAAAAAACATCTGTACTATAAGTGGAATATTTCTAAAAAACTCCACATAATATGTAGCAAATAACGATATAAAAAAGTTTTTACTAACCCTTGCTAGACCCATAATAGATCCAATGATAAATGCAAAAAATATACCAATTATAGATAACTTCAATGTCATTATAAAACCATCTATAAGTAGTTGTTTATATGTTAATAAAACTGACCAGTCAAATTCATATCCCATCTTTATTCCTAATTTTAATTTTCTGTTTAAAATAAAAAAGTGTAGAGTTATCTCTACACTTTAACTATTAAGGCCAAACTTCTGGTAAAACTTTTGGATTTTCACCAAACCATTTTTTATATAGTTTTGCATAAGTTCCATCTTTTACTGCATCTTGTATTGCAAAGTTTACAGCATCTCTAAAGTTAGACTCATTTTCTGCTATACCCATACCGTATGGTTCAACTGAAAGTGTACCACCAGTAACTTTTAATTTACCATGAGAATCAGCAGCTTGTGTTGAACACCAAACTAGATCTGTTGTAACAGCATCGATTTTTCCTCTCATTAAAGCACTTACAGCTTGAGGATATTCTTGATAGTATACAATTTTTGCTTTTGGAGATGCTTTTTTGAAGTTTTCACCTGAAGTTGCACCTTGGATAGCTCCAACTTTTCTACCTGCAAAATCTTTTGCACTTTTTGCTGTTTCATTTTTTCTCACTAGCATAGATTGACCATCGAAAAAGTAAGAGATAGTAAAATCTATCGTATCATCTCTCATAACTTTGTGTGTCATAGATGCAGCTGCAATATCGATTTGACCACCTGCAACTAATGGGATTCTTGTTTTTGATGTTACTTGTTGGAATTTAACTTTTACACCTAAATCTTTTGCTATATATTTTAATAAATCTATATCAAAACCTACTACTTTACCATGTTCGTTTACGAAACCAAATGGTTTAAAGTCATACTTTACACCAGCTTTTAATACACCAGCATCTTTTATATCTGATAATTTATCAGCATAAGCAGCACCGCTTAGCATAACAATTGCTACTAGACTTGTTAATGTTTTCTTTAACATAACTCTCTCCTATTTAAATTTAATTCAAATAAGTTTACCCTTCTACACTTAATATTACTTTAAACTATCTCAATGCTATAAAATTGATTTAATGAATAGCAAGGAATAAGTAAAGTTTTTAAATAATGTTTTTGCTATAATAATACTAATAGAATAAAAACTTATAAAGGGTATGAAATGGAATCATTAAATAAAGATTTAATTATAGATTATTTAAAAGAACATAAAAATAATTTTAATGAAAAATACTCTATAAATAAACTTGGTCTATTTGGTAGTTTTGCTACAAACAATAATTCTAATAATAGTGATATAGATATAGTCTATGAAACTACATCAAAAGACTTAACCTTTAAACAGATGTATCAACTTGAAGATGAACTCAATAATTATTTTCAAAGAGATATAGATTTAGTAAATCTAAACTATATGAACCCACTTATAAAAAGAACAGCAATAAAAGATATTGTATATGTATAGTTCTAATAATTTAATTCATATCTTTACAATACTTGAAGCAATTCAAAAGATAAATATATACTGTAAAGATTTTGAAGATGATGAAGAGTTGTATATTGCTAATGACCAACTAAACTTTAATGCCGTTGTAAATCTACTTATTGCTATTGGTGAGGAGAATAAAAAAATAGATAATGCTATAAAAACTGACTATAATTTTCATTGGAAAGATATATCAAAAATGAGAGATAAAATATCTCATAATTATAGAGGTGTTAGTCCTTATATAGTTTGGGATATTATTCTGAACTTTTTACCAGAATATAAAAAAGTATTATTACAAGTATTACCAAATATTGAAGATTTTAATGAAGCATTAAAAGATGCTCTTGATTCAAAATTTTATACACATTTAGAATATTTGAATAAAATATAAAGTTAATGATACTTTAGTGCCATTTTATACTAAATAAAGTAAATTTTGTTATAATTTTATCATAACTACACATTACATTGGGGTATCGCCAAGTGGTAAGGCCTCGGCTTTTGGTGCCGATATTCGTAGGTTCGAATCCTACTACCCCATCCAAATAATTCTCACAAACACTTTTGCGACTATGGTGGAATTGGTAGACACGCTATCTTGAGGGGGTAGTACCTTTTGGTGTATGAGTTCAAATCTCATTAGTCGCACCACATAATCAACAAAATAATCACCAACTCAAAAAACACGTGTAATTTTTATAATAATTTCAACTCATATCTCCCTATTACATATAACACTATAGCTACAAAACTGGCAATTTGATCTATCTTCACACATTTTAAAATCTACTTTTGTGGTTTTTAGAGCTTTTAAGTGTATATCTAAAATCTCTAGTTTCTCTTTTAACATCACTTCACTTTGTATTGTTGCATCGTTTAACATATAGTATGCTACATTTTTTATCATCTTATCTCTACTTGCTAAATAATAAAATTCCAATTGAAAATCTTTACTATCCTCATAGTTTTTTGCTGTATCTATTTTAAGCGATGATGATGTTTTATAATCAAGTATCTCATAGCTATTGTCAGGATATTTATCTATCCTATCTATTTTGCCTTTTAGGATAACTCCATTGTAATTTACTCTAAACTCTTTTTCTACATCAAATATCACTATACCATTTTGTTTTCTTATCTTCTCATAGTTCATAACACGTTCTAGTTTTTTCTTCCATAACTCCAACTCCAATATTAGATATGGATTGTTTTTCTCAAATTTAGTTATGTAGTTGTTTATAGCTTCTATATTAAAATCGTTTTCTTTTACTACATACTCTAGTGCATCGTGGATAATAGTTCCTATCTCATAAGCTTGAGGTTTTATAGATATAGTATGATCTTTGATTTTAGCGATATAGTGGTAGTAAAATTTTCTCTTACAACTTAAATACTCTTTTAAGCTTGTAGCTGACCACTCAAGTGTAGATAGATCTATATCCTCTACAATATCTTTGTAAAAATGTGTTATCTCTCTTTGTTTATATATGATAGATTTAAAATCATCTTTTTTTAGATATTGTTTATAGTTTGGAAATAACTCAACTATAAATCTACTCATAACCGATATGTCATCATCTATATACCCTATAGCTAAAGCTTGAGATCTATCAAAAACTCTTTGGTAATAATACCTTTGGAGATTCTCCCTATCTGTTATAGTTGGAAGCCCTACTTTTTGTTTAAGTTTTGAAGATAAAAACTTATCTTTTACACTTATCTTTGGTATCTTATCATCATTAAAATCGATAATAATCACACCATCAAACTCAACTAGTCTAGTCTCTAGTATCCCCATCACTGTTATCTTTCCACCACGAACATCATCTATAGTGATTTTTGATATATCTGTTTGAACTATCTTTATAAAATCTTTTACTAAAAGTTTCTCAAAACTATCTGCCATATTTTTAAATAGCAATATATCTAAAGATAGTTTTATCTGCTCTAGTTGTTCTAATATCTCGGCTGAACTCTCAAGTGAAAATATATAGTTCATAATATCTTCAAATATCTCTTTTGTTATAGATTTTGTCCATATATTTTTAAACAATCTATTAAAACTATCCTCATCTATCTCTAAAAACTCAAATTTTTTCTCATCTTTTGGTTCTTTATCTACAATTATTTTAGATACTAATTGTAGCACTTGAACTATTTTACTATTTTCTATAGAGAGTCCCATAGCAAAGTTGAAGTAGTTTTCACTATCAAAAAGTTGCATCATCTTTACAACTTTCTCATTTGGAGTTATCACCACTATACTACTTGGATCTAATCCACTTTGTACCATCTTAGTTACTTGATACTTTACAAAAGCTATCTGCTCTATTTGTGATGGTATTGGGGTGATTGTTATCTCTTTTTTATATGGTTCTATTTTAGTTTTCTCTAAAACTTTTTGATTTGTTAGATCTATTGTATAGTTATGATCTATATCTAATTGATCCTCAAGTGTAGGGAAAAGTTTTTTGTTTTTTTGATTATATCGATTTAATGTAAGTTTTAATTCACACTTTACTATTTTGGATATATCTTTTATGATATTATACTCAAAAGATGATAGATACCCCTCTATATATATGGTTATGGTATCATACTGCTCTATAAAATCACTATTTATCTTATAACTCTTTGGCAATAAAATATTATCTATAAAGTTATTTTTATCTAAAAGCTCTACATAGTTTTTATAGATCAATTTTAAAAGCTCAATATGATCACTATATAAAGTATATGTATCCATATCTAATAGTGTATCAAACTCTATATACTCCATAGCCATCTCATTAAAAAAACGAAATATATAATCACTTTGTTTGAAAAAACTATTAAAATCAGAGCTTAACCCTAGCTTTGTAATATCTACATTTTTAATAGCCTCTTTTAGATATATGATCTTTAGTGCTTTATCTATTGGCTCTCTGTTTTGAGTATCTTTTATAGATAGTTGAAAAAAGTCACCTATTGGTATAAGTTTTGGTAAAAATTGGTTTTTTGTTTTTTTTGAGTTTATGTAGTGTCGTATTGCCCGAGATGTGGGCAATACTAAGATATTATTCTGCAGCATTTGTTTTTATATAAAATCTACCTATATCATCACCAACTTCAACTGTCCCTGTGATATTCCAGTATCCTTTACTTTGGATAGTAAATTTTTGTTTATTACCCTCTAAAAAGTCAAGATGTACATCTTGAGTATGGTTTGTAGCTCGTGTTACTAACATCTTGATTTTTGCATCTTTTACCATATTTCCAGCTTTATCTTGAACCAATACATTAAAATTGTTTTCACCAACTTTTAAGATATTTTTTCTTGTTTTTCTCTCTTGCACTGATCTTTGAGGTAAAAATATATCTTCATAGCTCAATCCCACTATCTCATGACCATTTAGATCAAATTTTATATTATATTTTGAAGCAAACTTTGCATTGTCTATAGTCATCTGATTGTAATTATCATCTACGGCATGGTAGTTACTTAAAAAAGCATTATCGTTATCTGTTCCTACATCTGATTGAAGAGTCATATATACAGTCCAATAGATAAGATATAGACCCAATAAAAATTTTAATATAAATAAACTATATATTAGCCATTTTGACATAGGTTTAGCTTCTACTCTATTTTCCATTCTCTTCCCCTAGTTTTTTATATTTTCTCTCTCTCATAATAATCACAATATAAGACAATATACCAAATACAACCATTGTGTACATAAATACTTTCCATACAGTTCCTGTGATCTTACCCTCATTTCCTATACTAGATTTTAGTTTTATCCCTTTTGTAGCTGCAACAGAGTCTGCAATTTGAGCAAATCCATTTAGACATGCTGCACTTGCTTTTGCAAAAAGGCTATTTTTATCTTTTGATGCAAGTAGTGGGATCACATATCCATCTAGTACATCATCTTTATCTACTATATCTTTTAGATCATCAGATAGAAGTATATTTGCATACATCTGATCAACTGCAAGTGTAAGTATTGCATAAGGTGGTTTTGCTTTTTTACGAAGTTTTGCTTCTATTTGTCTCATCTGTTTGATTCGTATAGCTCTATCCTCTTTTGGATCGATACCGTTATTCTCTTTTATATCAATATAGATATTGATACCTAGCTTCTCTTTTGCTTCGTTACCAATTTCGGTAATCTTATCTTGAGCTCTTTGATCAATAAGCCCATCATGATATAATATATACGGAGATTTTGTTGAGGCTATCATATTTGTAATAAAAAATAGCACTAAAAATATTTTTGATTTCACTGTTTTATCCTTTGAGATTTAAGGATATATGCTACATCTTTTTGACTTAATATCTTATAAAAATCATAGACTAAGATAATAATACCTTACTCTAAATTATTTTAATTTTTTAAAGAGTTGGAGGTGTTGGTGGTTCCTCATATGTTGTATCCAAAGAGGTGGAATTATCATCTATATTAGAAGATTCCCCACAAGCGGTAAATAATACAATAATCAATAAGAATAAAAAAGTTTGTATTATTTTACCCATATTTAGATAATAGCTCTTAATAGCACAAGCATAACGATACCACCAAATAGATACCCATCTGTTCTATCTAGTATCCCACCATGACCTGGTAATATATCTCCACTATCTTTGATACCAGCTTCCCTTTTTAGATAACTTTCAAATAGATCTCCAAAAATTGATGCAACTGCTACTACTAAAGATATTACAAATGCTAGTACAAATCCTATAGATTCAGGTGCAAATAACACACCTAAAATAGCAGCTGTTATGATACCACCAAAGATACCCTCCATAGTTTTATTTGGGCTTGTTTCACAAAACTTTGTTTTACCTATACTTTTACCCACAAAATATGCACCTATATCGGTCCCAGCAACAACCACTAACAACCACAATAGTGCCTCCATCTTAAACGATGAATATAAAGATAAAAGAAATAGATATGAAGCCATAGGGTACATAAGTGGTAAAAATAGTTGTTTATTTAACTTTTTAGTATATGCTAAAATTGAAGCAAATATAATACCAACTACAAAAATAAGATCTTCTGGCTTTGGATAGAAATATGCCACAATCCACATAATAGCACCATATAGATAGATAATATCCTCATCCATTTTAAATAGTTGCATAGCCTCTTTAATAGCGATCATCATCAAACCACCAAATAAAGCCCACATTATAAAAAATGAATCTATATACCCAACTACCGCTAATCCTACTAAAAGTGCAAGACCAGTTTTAATCCTTGTGCTACTATCTTGGATGATATTAGCCATTATTTTTTTGCTCCACCATGCATAACTTCTAGATAATTGCCTGTCGCTTTTTTAGCTTCTCCCATATTTTGAGTAGCTATCATATAACCTATAACACTAACTACAACTATTATTATCCATTTCATTACATAACATCCTTAGCTTTTATACCTAATACTTTAAGACCAGTTCGTATAGACAATGCAACCATACTTAGAACTTTTAGGTATTGGTTTTGTTCATCTAATCCAACTATTCTATGCTCATTATAAAACTTATGCATCGCAGCACTAATACTGTGAAGATAGTCAGTGATCTTTTGCATATCTCTTTTATCAAAAGCTTCATTTAACACTGTACTTAAAAGTAAAGACTCATACAGAAGATCTTTTGCATCTTGATTTATCTTATCTATTGCAGAATCTTTTACATCATCTACACCAAGTTCCGCTTTTTTAAATAACTGATTTATTCTAGCATGTGCATAGTTTATATAAAACACAGGATTGCTTGAATCGTTATTTTTAAGTAGATCTATATCAAACTCTAAATGAGTATCACTCTTTTTAGTTAAAAATACAAATCTTAAGCTATCTGCACCAATCTCATCTACAATCTCAGACATAAGTATAACAGTACCTGCTCTTTTACTCATCTTATAAGGTTGTCCACCTTGAAGTAGTGCTACCATCTGAGATAATATGATCTCTAATTTAGATGAATCATACCCTAAAAACTCAATAGCAGCTTTTACCCTTTTGATATATCCATGATGATCTGCACCCCAGATATTGATATATTTATCATACCCTCTATCATATTTATCTTTATGGTAGATAATATCTCCAGCTAGATATGTTGGGATCCCATTATCTCTTACAACTACTCTATCTGCATCATCACCATGATCTGTAGATTTTATGAAATCTTTTCCATCTTTATGGTAAATACTACCGTTTGATTCAAGAACTGCTTTAGTCTCATCCCAATTTTTATATAGAGATTTCTCACTTACATAATTATCAAACTCAATACCAAGATCTTTCATATCTTTTTTGATAATTGCTAAAACTTCATCTTTAGCAAACATCTTTAGCTCTTCATTTTGTTCAGCTGTTAATTCAGTTTTGAAAATATCTTCACCAAACTTCTCTATAGCTTTAGATGCTATATCTATTAGATAATCACCTCTGTAGTATTGTTCAGGATACTCTACATCCTCTTTAAATATATACTCTTTTGCTGCAAGTTTTAAAGAAACAGCTAAAAGATCCATCTGAGAACCTGCATCGTTTACATAATATTCAGTTGTTACATCATAACCTAAATAGTTACCAACTTTTTGTAAAGCATCACCAAAAACCGCACCTCTTGCATGACCTATATGAAGAGGTCCAGTAGGATTTGCACTTACATACTCTAAAAGAATAGATTGATCTTTTTTATCACCTTTTGCAAAATCCTCTTCAAGTTTTAAGGCTCTATCTATCTGTGCAGATAAAAAACTGTTTGATAATTTAAAATTCACAAAACCTTTTACTGATGTAACTGATTCAAACATCTCACTATCGTTAAACTTATTAGCTAAATCTTCCGCTATCATCATAGGATTTTTTCTAAGCTCTTTTGCCATAGAAAATGCCACAGGTGTAGCAAAGTGACCAAGAGATAGATCTTTTGGTTTCTCTAAAACAATCTGTTTATCTAAAATATCTTCAATATATTTTTTTACAATATTTTGCACTAATTATAACCTTGACTACTATACTGTTGTTTTATTTTCAGTTGAAGTTGTAGATGCTACTTTTTCATCTTCAATTTTTTTCTCATTTGAAGTCATTGTAGATGGTTCATCATCTTTAATAGCACCCTTAAACTCTTTGATCCCTTTTCCAACACCTTTCATTAACTCAGGTATTTTCTTCCCTCCAAATAACAACACAACAACCGCGATAATAATAAATAGTTCAAATCCACTAGGCATTCCCATAATAATTTCCTTCTTAAATAATTTTTGATGATTATACTAAATAAAGTCTTAACCATAGATATAATAAAATATCTATAGTAAAAATATGAATATGATATTACGGTATCATATCAATTAAAGAGGATATTAAATGAAATTTACTGCACCATTAAAAGCAAATAGTACAAAAATATTACTTCTTGGCTCTGGAGAGTTAGGTAAAGAGGTTGTTATAGAGGCTCAAAGACTAGGGCTTGAAACTGTAGCTGTTGATAGCTATGCAAATGCTCCTGCACATCTTGTGGCAAATAAAGCTTATGTGATAGATATGAAAAATGAAGATCAAGTTCTTGATGTGATAAGAAGAGAGAAGCCAGACTTTATCTTACCTGAAGTGGAAGCTATAAGTATCTCTGCACTTTTTGAAGCTGAAAAAGAGGGATTTCATGTAATACCAAATGCAGAAGCGGTAAATAAAACGATGAATAGAAAAAATATTCGTGTTTTTGCATGTGAAGAGTTAAATCTTCCAGCTTCAAAGTATGAGTTTGTATCTACACTAGATGAGTTAAAAAATGCAGCTACTAAGATCGGTTTCCCATGTGTTATAAAACCTGTAATGTCAAGTAGTGGGCATGGTCAAAGTATAGCTAAAACTGCTAATGATATAGAAAAATCTTGGGAGATAGCAAAAGAGGCTAGAGGTGATGCTAGTGAGCTTATAGTTGAGGAGTTTATAACATTTGATTATGAGATAACACTTTTAACTGTAAGAAATGAAACTGGTACTACATTTTGTGAGCCTATAGGTCATATACAAAAAGATGGTGACTATATATTTTCATGGCAACCAATGAATATGAGCGAATTAGCAAAACAAAGAAGTATTGATGTTGCTCGTAAAATCACAGATGGATTAGGTGGTCGTGGACTTTTTGGTGTTGAGCTATTTATAAAAGGTGATGATGTATATTTCTCTGAGGTATCTCCAAGACCACACGATACTGGTATGGTAACTATGATAACACAATCTCAAAGTGAATTTGCCCTTCATATTAGAGCTATTTTAGGGTTGCCTTTGGATTATGTTGATTATGGTTGTGGAGCTAGTGCTGCTTATAAATCTACAACAGATACATTCACTCCAGAGCTTGAGATAGATCCATCAATATTTACAAAAAACTCTTTTGTAAGGGTATTTAGTAAGCCTCAAACACATCTAGGTAGAAGAATGGCAGTTGCACTATCTTTTGATAAGAATAGTAGTGATGTAGCTTTAGAAAATGCAAAAGAGTTGATAGAAAAGATCAAAGAGAATTAATAATAAAAGGTATATCCATGATTAGTGATCAAAACTTTATAAATATTGCAAAAGAGATTGCAAATGCTAGTAAATGTGTATCAAAGCAAGTTGGTGCTGTAATTGTAAAAGATAATAGAATCTTAAGCACTGGATACAACGGTACACCAGCTGGATATACCAACTGTATAGATCATTGGGATGGAAACTACACAGCAGATCATCATGAGTGGTCAAAGACTTATGAGATACATGCTGAGATGAATGCAATAATATGGGCAGCTAGAGAGGGGATAAGTATCAAAGATGCTACAATCTATGTAACTCTTGAGCCTTGTAGTGAGTGTAGCAAAAATCTAATAGCAAGTGGTATTAAAAGGATAGTTTATGAAACTGCTTATGAGCACACAAACTCAGATGTTGTATCTAAATTTTTAGAGGATAACGGAGTAATAATAGAACAACTATAATCTCTTCTACCTTATAATGGTAAAGAGATCATAAATGCTACTCCATCTTTTGTATTTTTAGCACTTAAACTACCCTTTAAACTCTCTGTTATGATTTTATAACTCATATGAAGTCCAAGACCTGTACCTTGACTTTGGTGCTTTGTAGTAAAATATGGATCAAATATTTTATTTATGATATTTTCATCTATACCGCCACCATTATCTTCAATTACAATTGTAACCATACCCTCTTGATCAAAATTTAATGAGATCTGAACATAAGGATCTTCTATCTTTTTCTCCATTATTGCATCTTTTGCATTGTTTATTATATTTATAATAACTTGAGATAGTTCACCTGCTACTAGAGTAATTTTTACAGGATGGTCATAGTTTATATTATTTATAAGTTTAATATGATGATTAGCTAAAGAGCTAGATATGATCTCAAGAGCATTATTTATTCTATCTTGTAAAATAAACTCTTTTCTCTCTTTTTTCTCTTTAATAAAATTTCTAAAAGTATCTATTGTATCAGATAGATATTGAGTACTTGTAGTTATAGAATCACAATAAGTATATAACTTTTCATCTTGTAGTATTCCAAACTCCCTTTCTATCTTCATACCACTAGCTGCTGTACTTATCACACTTAAAGGTTGTCTCCATTGATGTGCAATATTTCCTATCATCTCACCCATTTGAACCATCTTTATTGACTCAAATATCTGTTTATCTTTTTCTCTATTTTGTTCCTCTCTTAGCTTTATTTTCTCTTGCATTATTAGAAAATTTGATGACAATTTTTCTAACTCTTCATACTCTGCACTCTCTATTTTTGTCACATAGTTTCCATGTGCTATCTCATCCATTTTGGTGTTGAATTCATCTATTGGTTTTAGAATAGATTTTGAAAGTTTTAAAGATGTAACTATAGAGATAATAAGCAATAATACTATAAATAATACTATGAATAAGATAACTTTATTAAATGCTTGAAATACCTTACCATAATCCTCTTTTACAACTATATACCAACCTAATTTATTACTTACACCATAAACACCTATGCTTTTAATATGATCTTTATTATAAAAAATAATCTGTTTATATTCATAATTTGCTTTGATATATTTTTTATATATATCTGAATTCAAAATATTCTTTCTTTCATATATATACTCAGGCCTATCTGGATGTGCTAGAAAAATACCATTTTTATCTATAATTCTAACCATACTTGTACCATCTCTATTTTTAAACTTTTTAGCAAAATTGTTTAACATAGATAGATCTATAACTATCACTACAATATTATCTTTATCTACCCTTTGTACATATGATATAGATGGAGTATTTGAGGCATAAGAGAAATATACTTTAGACCAATATTGATCTTTACCAGTTTTGATCACCTTAAAATACTCCATATTTGAGTAATCATACCCTTTATATATTTTCAAATTTTTTTTAGATCCAAAATCTTTTAAGATACCATTATTATCCAATATCAATATAGTTGCTACATCTTCCCTAATTTGAGAAAGTCCAGTAAGTACTGAATGTTGTTTTTGAGGGTATCTATTTTTTATATAGTCACCTAAATGCTCTATACTAGATACAATATTATCAGCTTCCTCCTCAACAATTTTTAATATTTGCTGGTGTTTATATAAAACTGATTCTTTTTTTGATTGATACATCTGAAAAATAATTACAGATGTAGCAACAATCAAAGGGATTGTTGTAAATAATATAAAATAAAGTAATAAACTTTTTTTTAATGTTCTAGGTTTCATATGTTAATAATCTACCTTAACATATTTTCCATCTCTTATCTCCATCATAAAATATTTTCTTGAAACATCTCCATATTTATCAAACTCAATATCACCTTGAAGTCCATCATATTTACCTATTTTTAGAATTCTATCTTTAAGTGTGGATATATCTGTAGAATTTCTTAAATTTTGGATCAAAATTTTAGCCAATTCATAACCTTGAGCAGCAAAAACTGATGGTTGTTTTCCATATTTTGCTTTAAATTTTTTAACAAACTCTAAAAATGCTTTATCTTTTGAATTTTCATCATAACCAGTAGAAAAAATTGTACCCTCTACTGCTTTACCACCATTTTCTATAAAATCCATAGTTTTTGCCCATCCTGAAGCTAAAACTTTATTATTTATATTATTTAACCTAAGATATTGGATCATATTTGCTGTATCTACAGAGTTTCCAACTATTAAGATTAGATCATGTTCAGTCGCTTTTAATTTAGCTAATATACTCTCATAGCTGTCATTCATATCAACTTTTGCTATAAACTTTCCACCTGCTTTATTTACCATATCTTGAAAAAAACTCAAATAACCTTTTGCATAAGAGATATTTTTTGAATCGTATATAAAAAATATATTTTTATATTTTTTATGATTTAGATAATTATTTAAAGCTGTATATCTTTTTGCACTATGATCAACTTGAATTCGTATAAAGTTATCATCTTTCTCTGTAAAGTCAGCTCCACTTGCAGTTGCTGAGAATAGTAACACATCATTGTATTTATTTACAATAGGGATAGAGATAGCTGTCATAGAGCTTGTAGCATTTCCTATGATTAATTTTATATTTTTATCCATAAACTCTTCGATAATTTTTTTTGCCAATTTTGGGTCTTGTTTATCATCTTTTTGGATAATTTTTACTTTTTTATCCCCTATTTTATAATTGATCTCATCAAAAGCCAATGTAAAACCATCTCTTATACTAGTACCAAGAGCAGAATATTTACCACTAAGACCAGCTACAAAACCTATTTTTATAGTATCATCTTCATCTTTATTACACCCTACAAATAATGCTAGGGTAAATAAACCTACTATAAAACTTTTCAAAAATACTTTCATAACTAATCCTTATTGATAATTTTATATATTATACCCTAATCAAACTTCATAGAAAAATCAAGCCATGTAGCTTGATGGATAATAGATCCGCTACTAATAGCATCTATACCACTATTTAAATAAGATTGTATAGTCTCTTGAGTTATATTTCCACTAGCTTCAAGAAGAATATGTGGGTATTTTTTATCTCTAAAATCAGCTACAACTCTAATCTGTTCTGGAGACATATTATCACACATAATTATGTCAGCTCCTGCATCCATTGCCTCTTTTACTTGATCAAATGTTTCACACTCTATCTCTATTTTTGTTACCCAAGATATCCTTTTTCTAGCTTTTTTAACAAACTCTTTTAGGTTTTCTATAGTTTTTAAGTGAGTATCTTTTAACATCAAACAATCATCAAGTCCAAGTCTATGGTTAATTGCCCCACCTACTCTACTTGCATATTTTTCAAAGTTTCTTAGTTGTGGTCTTGTTTTTCTTGTATCTAAAAGGACAACATCACTACCCTCTAATAGTTTTGCATAACTATTAGCACTTGTAGCAATTCCAGAAGCATGCTGTAGAAGATTTAGAAATGTTCTTTCACTACTAAGTAGTACACTAGCTTTACCCTCAAGCTCAGCTATAATATCACCTTTTTTTACCACCTCTCCATCTTTGATTAGAAATTTACAGTCAAACTTCTCTGCACGAGCAAGAACTCTTGCATATTTTACCCCAGCTAGTACACCATCATCTTTTGCTACAACTCTTGCTGTAAATCTACCTTTTGGAGCTATATCAAAAAAAAGATCTCCCCTTCCATTATCCTCAACAACTGCATTTTTTACAAACTTTCTTATACTCAAACCCACATCTTATCCTTTATTTTACTTTGTAACTTCTCTATTCTCTTTAATCCAAGCTTTAATACCATGCTTTAGATCAAAAACATTTTTATACCCTAAATCTTGAGATAAGAAATTTCCTACTTGCTTAGTTCTATTTCCAGATCTACACACCAATACAAATGGTTGATTTTTATCTTTTACCAACTTACTAAAATTGCTCATCCAATTTTTTATGTTATAAGCACCATACTTATTAAAAAACATAAGTTTATGACTTGTAGGTATTACACCTGTCTCTTTCCACTCTTGTGGTGTTCTTATATCTATTACAACAACTTTTTGTTCAATCTTCTTTTCTAATTGAGTAGGTGTCAAATCAATAAACTGAGCATAACCAACACTAGCGGCTAATAATAAACCTGAAAATACCTTTTTTAATACCATCTTATACTTTTCCTCTTTTTTAAATTATACATTATTTTTACTATCATCTTTTTTAAGGGTACCCTTAATCACCTCATCACTAATAATATCTAGTACTAGATCTACTCTACTTTCAAAACTAAAATTTAAACTTTTTTTATAGTTCTCTTTTTGGATCTTTTTAAGCTCATCATTGTTTATAAGTAGAGCATCTACTTTAAAAGATGTAGATCTATCTTCAACTCCTTGGATCAATGAAAATGTATCTATAAGCTCTGCACTATGGTTTGTATCCATCACAAAAACTGCACATTTGTAATAGATTGCTTTTAAAATACTTTGAGCAAAAAGTTTTAATTTTGTAGGTAGTAAAAATATATCTGCCACTATAAAAAGCTCATCTATATTTTTATAATCCTCAAAAAATATGATCTTATATGGAACTTTATTTCTGTTTGTTTGTAGTTTAATTTTTTGTATCTCTTTAGATGATGATTCTATCATCAATACAAAATTACTCTCATACATAGATTCTAGTATATCAAACACCTGATCTATACCACTAAGTGCTAAATCTTTACCATGAAAAAATATGATTTTTGTTTTTTTATCAAGATCAAACTTCTGTCTAAACTCTTTTTTTAACTCTTTTGAATATATTGTTTTAGCTGTTACATAAGGGTAGATCACTTTGATCTTATCTCTATTGATACTAGATAACTTTTTTATGATATTTAGTTTCATACCATTTGAGTTTACAATAGTGATTTTACTATTTTCTACCATATCCAAAGCATCATCGTTTAATACCCCTTGATGAAAATATATATCAGGATATGAGTTTTCTTTAAATATTTTAGAAAAAAATGATGGTTTTTTATAATACTCTACATCATATAGTTTTTCAAGTCTTACTGTTAGATTTGTTTTATTTTTTATACCTATTTTTAGTTTATTATCCATCTATGCCTCTATTTTCTTTTTATCTCAAATTTTTGAGCTCTTATTGTAAGATCTGTTATTACACCTTTTGTATTTAATATATCTATTACGGCATCTGCAATAGTTTGGGGCATAAGATATGTATCCTCTTTAGATGATGGTTCAAATTGCAACTGTTCAAAAAAATTTGTTTGTGTTATATCTGGATTTATGTTTGTTACACCCACTCCACTTTTTCTAAGCTCCTCAAATAAAGATAGACCAAAATCTCTAAGCCCAGATTTTGTAGCTGTGTAAAGTGCAGAAAATTTAGAGTGCTTTGTTGCTTCTATAGAGCTTATATTTATAATATGCCCTTTTGTTTTTTTCAAGCTTCTTAAAACTAGATTTGTTAGAATAATTGGTGCTGTAAGGTTTATATCTATTAGATTTTTAATTTTACCAATAGATAACTCCTCGTGTGGTACAAACACACCCACCCCTGCACAATTTACCAAAAGATCTATATCGTACTCTTTTAGTATATCTTTTACCTCTTTGGTTAAACTCTCAATATCCTCTAATCTTGAAGATAATTTTATAATAAAATAACCATTTTCTTCAAGCGTATCCGCTATAGCTTTTCCGATACCACTACTATAGCCTGTGACTATTGCATTTTTTTTTATTTTCATATCAATATTATCTTTTTTTTGGAAGTGTTCTCTCAGATAAACTTAAATAATACAACAAATAAGCAGCATCTAAAGGTGTCCATTTTACCTCTTTTTTCAACTCCTCTAAAGAAGCATCTTTATCTACACCTATATCATATCTATATACAACATCAAAAACTTTTATATGAAGTTGTCTTTTTGTAGTACCTAAAACAAATGTTGGTAAAACTGTATCTATTTTTGTAATAGCAAATACATTATCACCTTTTAGGTATTTTAACAATATCCCTATTTGGTAAGAGTGGTACTCTTTAGCTTTTAGATACTCTAATGGCTTATTGATATAATCAAGTGCTTTAAATGTAGCAACCTCATCTTTTACCATATCTCTTATCTTATCATCCTCTATTTTATCCATCGATGCTGGTAAAGATATATCTTCTATTGACATTTTTTCAGGATCAAATACCCTTTTTTTTATCCGTATTGGTGTAAGCACCTTATTTTTTATACTTCCAAATAATGACATCTACTATATCCTTTTAATAGGGGCACCTCTAAAAATTAGAATACTTCATAGAAGAGGAAAATAAAGATGAGATTTTGTTTTATAAATTTTTCAAACTACCCTTAGGTAATTTTAAAAATTTTAAAGTGAAATATCG
>Ga0256828_1000962_pt1 | contig 18639 bp, 13 predicted proteins | sample CV88metaG_FD_185993 | JGI IMG/M metagenome (GOLD analysis project Ga0256828, IMG submission 185993) | Hydrothermal vent microbial communities from East Pacific Rise, Pacific Ocean - CV88 | ecosystem: Environmental > Aquatic > Marine > Hydrothermal vents | place: Pacific Ocean: East Pacific Rise...
AAAATAGATACCTTATGGTCTCAGATAACAATGGTATATCTATGTTACCTACTATATTAACCTATTTTAAGGTCAACAAATGAATGAAGTTTTACAATATTTAAAATTTCTATTAGCATTTATTCTACTACTAACCTTAACTCATTTTGGGTTTCAAGCTTATCAAAATGCAAAATTATATGAGACTACAAGTATATCCATTGCCAATCAGAGTAGTGCATCCACACTTGCACAAGGGAAAATAGACAAAATTACATCAGCTATATCTTTTGGTCTTATTAAAAATAAAACAAAAGAGAAGTTTGATTTAATAAAAAAGAGACAACAGGAGTATAAAAAAAATAGTGAGCGTTATTTCTACTACTTTATCTATACTCTTATTATATTAATTATTTTTTCAGCCGTTTGCACTATCTCTCATGGAACACTACTTTTAGCTCTAGGCTCTTTTATCTCACTGATATATGGATTGATAAATCCCATACTAATGGTAACTATACATAAGCAGGTAGAACACTTAGGAGATGTTATATTATCTTTTGAATCAAAAGGAATTTTAGGCTCTATATCTAAACTATTTAATACAGGAGAAAATATGGTAGCATTAACTATACTAGTCTTCTCTGTTATTATTCCTGTATTAAAAATCTCTACACTTATTTTTGTCATAATTGCAAAGGAGTTTAACTTTGCACATACTATTGTTAGATTTTTTAAACTTCTTGGTAAATGGTCTATGATAGATGTGTTTGTTGTAGCAGTATTTTTAGTCTACTTTACAAGTAATCAAGGGGAGATAACTCAAGCTGAAATAGAGGTAGGACTATATTTCTTTTTAATATATGTCCTACTCTCTATGGTAACAGCTATATTAACTCAAAAGTTATTAACTAAATCACCATCTTTACAGCAGGATGCTCCAAAAAAGCTTTAAAAATTGAATCCCTATCCTCTTCGGATTCAACCAAACATCTACTATTCATACTAATAAACTTACCCTTGCTAGAACGGTTTCCATCTTTTGTACTATATTTACGCCCTTGCATAATCTCAATAATAGAGGCTTCCAACGCCTCTTTCTCTTTTCCTATAATCTTATATCCCCATTCACATGGATACTCGATGTCAGGTTTAGTTTTACAATTATCGTCTAAAATCACCAGATGCTCCTCCCTCTTTCTCTTCTAACTGTACATTTCTAATAACCATACCTTTATCAATAGCTTTTAACATATCATAGATAGTCAAAAGACCTACACTTACACCTGTCAGTGCTTCCATTTCAACACCTGTTCTACCTTTTAGTTTAGCTCTAACAAAAAGTTTAAACCCTGGAAGTTCAGGTAACTCCTCTAGCTCTGTTTTTACTGAAGTCAACATTAAAGGGTGACACATAGGAATAAGACTGCTCGTCTGTTTAGCTCCTTGAATAGCCGCAATAACTGCTGTTTGTAATACAGGTCCTTTTTTAGCTGAATTACTAACTACAGCATCATAGGCATCTTGTGATACCTCAATCATTCCAGAAGCTACTGCTACACGTGTTGTTTCATCCTTATCTGAGACATCTACCATCTTTGGTTTATTGTTCTCATCTAAATGGGTTAGATTCATCTATCCCTCCTAATTATAATTATTTTTGTAATTAAAGCTAGTTATCACTTAATATCGTATGGATGGAACTAAGATACTTGTTAATAACCCTCTCATCAGAAAACTCATTTATCACCTTTTTCCGTCCTCTTTTTCCCATATTCTCTCTATCTTGTGGGCTTAGCTCTATCATCTTTATAAGTTGATTTTTAAGACTATTACTATCTTTCACATTGCATAAATAACCATTTATTCCATCATCTACAACATCTCTACATCCCGAGACATCAGTTGTAATAATAGGTCTCTCCATACTTGCGGCTTCTAGTAATGACTTAGATAATCCCTCTCTATATGATGGTAAAACTATACATGATGCTTTCTCAATAAAAGATTTAACATCATCTTGATATCCTAGATACTCTATTAATCCATCATCTATCCAACTCTTTAGCTCATCCTCTTGTATCGCACTCGGATTTGAGGGATATAGGTCACCAATAATTTGAAATTTTACCTTCTTATTGCTATTGAGATTTACCTCTTTTATCATCTTGATAGCATCAATATACTCCTCTATACCCTTTTCTTTAATTAATCGTGCTATAAATAAAAATACTATCTCTCTATCATTATTTAAAATATTACTATGAACTTTAAAACTATTGATATCAATTCCTGAACCTGGAATTCTATCTGTATATTTAGAGGCAATAAGTCCATTATTTACAAATAGATTTAAGTCATCATTATTTTGAAAAAAAACTTTATGAGCATATTTAAAAGAGAATCTATAAAGCTGTTTTGCTATGCTTGAAGTTAAATTATTATGTAAGAAGATTGTCCCTAATCCAGAAACGTTATTAATTACTGGAATATTCAAAAGTTTAGCAGCTAAAGTACCATAAATATTTGGCTTTATCGTATAATGTAAAATAATATCAGGCATTATACTTTTATATATTTTATAAAAAGATTTTATCTGAATAGTCTCTTTTAAAGGATTAGTACTATCATTATCAAATGGTAAGTTTATCCATTCAAAACCATCTTTTTTTAATTTTTTTGAGTATTCATCTTTCGGTGCTAAGGCTATTACTCTAAATCCATTTTTTATTAAAGAGTGCATTAAGTTTAATCTAAAGTTATAAATATTCCATGAGGTATTTACTACTATCATTACTGTTTTCATTATATTTTCTCAACTTTTTAAAATTATATTTTTTACTTTTATATTAATAATCATATTCCCTTTTTTCCAAAAACAACAGAAATTGTTTTCCAAATAATTTTTAACTCAAGTCCAACTGTCCAACTATTAATATATAGACGGTCATATTGTAGTTTATTTTTTGCATCATATATATTACGTCCATAAGGATAGCAGACCTGTGCCAACCCTGTAATCCCTGGTCGAATTAGATGTCTCTGTTTATATTTTGGTATTTTTAAACTATAATCATTAGAAAGAATATCCCACTCAGCCCTAGGTCCAATAAGATGCATATCACCCTTAATAATATTCCAAATTTGAGGAAGTTCATCTATTCTAGTCTTACGCATAAAATTTCCAAATGGAAAAATTCTTTTATCATCATCTTCTGTATATGGATTAAACTTGCTATTCTCATGCATAGTTCTGAACTTATAACAGATAAATTTTTTACCATTTAATCCTACTCTTGATTGAGTAAAAAAGATAGAACCACTAGACTCTCTTTTTATCTTATATATAGTGTATAAAGATACTAACATTGCAAATGGTGTAAGTAATATAAGTACAATCAACTCTAAAACCCTTTTCTCAAAATATTTAATACCTATTAACCTATTCCTAAATTCTTGATTTTTCCCTCTTAATTCCACAGCTTTTATCTGAATGCTACTCATATTCTTTTCCTTATTCTAGTTTTTTAATACTGTAAGCTTTCCCCATTTACTTAATTGAGAAGTGGCATTATCTGCCATTTTCCATTAAAATATACTTATTAATGTTTATTTTTATTATAATAATATAATTATTAATGTTAGTTTATATTGCAACACTATTATTATAGCAAGATAATTATCTTTTAATAATTAAAATTATATAATTTCTTTAAAATAATTTTTTATTCTAAAGAAATACAAAGTTATAAAATATTATTTTTTATTTAAAAATAATATTTTTATGTTATAATTACACCTAATATTTTATTTTTTACAAAGGAAGAAGATGATTAAACGATTTTTACTATATCTAATACTACTCTTTATAGTCACTGGATGTAATCTAAAAGATGAATATATAATGTTTAACCAAAGTGATACACTTAAACATGGAAGTAAAATAAAAAATCTAAATAGACAATATACTACTCGTATAGACCCTGCAACATTTGAGTATAAAATTCGTCCACATGATAGAGTTAGCCTTATCACTTACAATAACCCACAGTTAAGCACAGGAGCAGGAGGAAATGGTGCAGGTTCGGGATTGGGAGAGAGTATTTTAGTTAACTCAAGAGGAGAGATAAGACTCCCTTTAATTAAAAATATTAAAATTTCTGGTCTATCTCAACCACAAGCACAATATAAACTAGAGAGAGCTTTTTCTGAATATCTAAAATCACCTAGTGTACAGCTTGAAGTTTTAAATAAAAGAGCATTTGTATTGGGTGAAGTAAATAGACCCGGTCCCATAGCACTTCAAAATGAGCAACTTCCTCTTCTTCAACTATTATCAATTGCAGGTGATTTAACCTCTAATGCCAATAAAAAATCTATTGTTATCTTAAAAAATGAAGAGAGTGGGATTATTACAAAAGTTGTAAGCTTAACCAATGCAGACTCAATTAGAGTTGCAAATCAGATGATTAGACCGAATGATATTGTCTATGTTGTACCAAATGGAATGAGTCTATTTAACAATAAAATTCACGAAATTAATCCAATATTTCAGTTAGTTGCAAATGCTCTATCTCCATTCTTAACTATTAGATTACTAACACGATAAGGAGAAGTATAAATATGAATCAGACAAACAGTGAAGAAGAGAGTTATCTCTTTGAGTTTATAAAAATAATATCTCCTTATAAATGGTCTATCATAACCATTGCACTAATTAGTACACTTCTTTCTGTACTATATCTACATTTTAAATCTAATATATATGAATCATCAGCGATTATCAAAATAAAAACTGAAAGTAATATGGGAGGTGATAGTATAGACCCTCTAATGAGTGCCTTATCTTTAGCAGGAAAAGCAGAGGTTGCTCAAGAGTTAGCTATCTTGAATACATTTTATACAAACAATAAAGCTATTGATAAACTAGGTATGAAAGTCCAATATTTCAATGAAAAGCGTTATAAAAAAGAGGAAATATTTTCAAACCCACCTATTTTAATAGAGAATATTAAGATATATAATAAAGAGATTATTGGAAAAATGTTAGCTATTAATCCCAAAGAAAATGGTTTTACAATACAAAAAGACGATACAGTAAGTAATCAAATATTTGCTTATAACAAGTTAGTTGAGAGTAAAGATTTTAGTTTTATAGTCAAAAAACAATCTAATTTTAACAAAACAATCTATATTAAATTAAATGGTGACAATCGAAATATTTATGAAAATATAGTAAAAAAAAGATTAAATGTATCAAGACTTAACGCTGATGTATCACTAATTAGAATATCATATCAAGATACATCTATTGCAAGAGCAAATAATTATGTTAATGCTTTAATTGATACATATATAAATCAAAGCATTACAAATAAGAGTAGAAAAAATAATAAAATTTTAGATTTTATATCTAAACAACTTGTAATTACAGGTGAGAAACTTAGCCTCTCAGAGAGTCAACTTCAAAAATATCGAACAAACAATAATGTTATACAACCTACAGCACAGTCTGGACTACTCCTAGAGAGACTAAATGCGATAGAGATAGAGATTTCAGAAAATAAAATAAGAAAGAAGCTAATAGAGAATCTAATAGTTTTTATAAAAAGTAATCATGACTTGGAAAGTATTGTACCAACACTTACCGAACTAGGAGAGACACCTACTATTACACTTATTCAAACTATTCAGGAGCTAAAGAGAAGAGCAAGTGAATTAGAGACTAGATTTACAGAAAAACACCCTGACCTTATTGCACTAAGAAAACAGATTAATAGAAATCAACGTACTGTATTTTTAAACGTGAAAAATTTAAACCGTAGTATCAATAATAAACTAAAAAGTCTTGTTAAACGGAGAGTAAAAGATGAACAAGACCTTAAACATCTACCAGAAAAAGAGAAACAGTTAATTCAATATCAAAGAAATTATGATGTAAATGCAAAGATGTACTCCTATCTTTTGGAAAAAAAATCAGAAAATAGTATGAAAAAAGTAGCTCTTATATCAGATTATGAGATTATCGACAGAGCATACTCTAACTCAAGACCAATAAAACCTAAAAAAACCATGATAATTGCACTAGCTTTTACATTTGGTCTTCTTTTTGGAATGCTTATAGCTTATATACGAAACTCTCTTATTAAAAAAGTTCAAGATATAAAAGATGTAAAAAAATTAACATCTTTGCCTATATATGCACAGCTACCACTATCATCAAAATCTGCTCTTGAATTTGATTTATCGGATAGTGCTCAATCAATTTTGAAAACAAGTCTTAGAAACTTAAGAACTACACTCCAATTTGTAAGTACAAAAACAAAGGGAAATACCATTCTTATAACATCAAGTGTTGCAAATGAAGGAAAGGCTACTATTGTAGCTACACTTAGTACACTATTTCAAAAAGCTGGATATAAATCAATTATTGTTGATATGGATTTATATCAACCTACACTCCATGAATTTTTTAATATTAGTAAAGATATTGGAATGAGTACATATCTAAATAAGAAAGATAGTATTGGAGATATTATCTCCTCTACAAGCTATCAAAACTTAGATATTATACCCGCAGGTCCAATAGCTCCAAATGCATCGGAGCTAATTTTATCTAAAAGATTAAACTCTCTACTTAGTACCCTACAGAATAGATATGATTATATTTTTATTAATTCTGCACCACTATCATTGGTAGCAGATACATATTACTTAATGCAATTTACAGATACCAATATGATTAGTGTAAGAAAAGGATATACAGATAAATCTTTTCTATTTAACTTGAATAAAACAATAAAAGAGCGAAAAATAAAAAATACAGGAATTCTATTTTTAGAACATAATTAATCATAATATAACTAAAAAAGTTATATCATGTTAACAATATTTTTAAATAAGGAAAAAAATATGAAAAATAAATTAAAATTATTAACAACAGCTTTAGTACTATCAACATCAATAAATGCAACTACTATTTACTATAATGGAGAGGGTGATGATATTGGAGCTTGGTCAATTAAACCTGGAAGTACAAATAATGCTTCAATGAGAGAGGTCTATGATGAGACTCTAAATAGTACTGTCATGCAGTTTACAGATGGTGGAGTCTATAGACTTAGGCTACCAAATTCTTTTTGGGCAAATGCAACTGAAAAGGTACTCTCTTTTGATATGAGACTAGAATCATATTATACTATTTTTGTGTATGTTGATACACTTGATGGTGTTCGAGTACTTTTCAATAATGCAATCAATGTTCATGTGGGTCATCATGGTGTGGGAATTTTAAATGCTATTGGTAATACCAGTAGAACATACTTTTTAGAGGGAAATAATATACCTCTTGAAAATCAAAATAACCGAAATGGTTGGGTTAGAGCTACTTTAGATTTAGATAGAGAGTTAACAGATACTGAGCCAGATAACCGAGTGGTACGTGTTTTATCTATGAGAATAGCAGGAACAGCTGGAAGAATAGATAATATTACACTTAGTAATCCTAATAGAGTAACACACTCTGCTAATGCAAATGATTGGCATATTACAGCAGGTATACCTGCTGGTGGTACAATACAAAATCATCAAGAGAATGAGGATAGAGGAAATGTCATCTCATTTACAGGAACAGATACAAGTAATAGCTATACAACAGGTGCTGTAAGTGGTGATGGAAGTTGGAATGATACAGAACATGATACTATTCAATGGAAAATGAGAACTTCAAATAACTATAATGTAATTGTTCATACAACAACTGCAAATGGAGCAAGAGATATTATATACTCATCAGATAGAGCAGATAGTGGATTTAACTCTGCGAATAGTGAAATAGGTATCGGTATCGGTTGGTCAAGAGATGGAGATGGCGCACCATATAATCCAGGAACAGATGGTAGATGGCAAACTTTTACCAGAAACTTAGCAACAGATATTGCAGAGTTTGAGCATGGAAATAGTTTAGTATCCGTAAATGGAATGACAGTTATTGGAACAAGTGGTCGTCCAACAAATGCTCCAATGGCAGCTTCAAATATACTTTTTGATGACCTTCAGCTTTTTAGTTCTCCTGTACCTACCCTAATGAGAAGTAATGCAGATGATTTACATACATGGCAACTTAGAGCAACTTCTCTTAATATCTCATTTAGAGATAACTCTGAAGGAGAGAGTGGTTTTAGATTTATAAATGCTGATACAGGAGAACAATTAGGTAATCAACTACCTGCTTCAACAGAGAGAAGAGCCTCAAATATAGGTTCAATTACAGGGTTAACACAAAATACTACTTATCATGTTAGTGTTCAAACACTTTTTAATGATGGTAGAGAGTCAACAACAAGTGAACCTATTACATTCACAACCTTAGCAGACCCAAATGCAGGAAATGAAGCAGCAGATGATTTACACCGATGGAGACTAAGAGCTGATTCTGTAAGAATATCTTTTAAAGATAATGCAAATGGAGAGAGTGGTTTTAGATTTATTAATGATGCTACAGGAGCTCAAATGGGAAATGACCTTCCTGCTACAGATGGTACAGGAACATCTAATATTGGTCAAATTAATGGTCTAACTCCTAACACTGAATATACTGTTAGAGTACATACACTGTTTAATGATGGAAGAGCTACTGCTATTAGTGAGCCTATTACGTTTACTACGCTTGAAGACCCAAATGCAGGTAATGAATCAGCCGATGATTTACACCGATGGAGACTAAGAGCAAACTCTGTTAGAATATCTTTTAGAGATAATGCAAATGGAGAGAGTGGTTTTAGATTTATCAATGATGCTACAGGAACTCAAATGGGAAATGACCTCCCTGCTACAGATGGTACAGGAACAGCAAGTATTGGTCAAATTAATGGTCTAACTGCTGATACAGAATATACAGTTAGAGTACACACACTATTTAATGATGGAAGAGCTACTGCCATTAGTGAACCTATCACATTTACTACATTAGAACAGTAACATATACAGAGATAGATTTCTTAAGTCTATCTCTTAATCTTCAAATAATTACATCTCCCATAAAAGATATCTTAAGTATTTTTACACATATTTTTTGTTATTATATATTAATCATTTTTATTATAAAATGTTATTTTAAAACAAAAAAGGATATTTATGAAAAAACTAAAAATTTTTAGTACAGCACTATTGTTTTCTGCATCACTAAACGCAACTACAATTTATTATAATGGAGAAGGAAACGATATTGGTGCTTGGTCTATTGGAGATGGAAGTCTTCAAAGCTCTGCTCTTAGAGAAGTTCATGATGATACATTAAATAGTAATGTTATGGAGTTTACTGATGGAGGAATATATAGGCTTAGAATGCCAGGAGAGAATGTCTTTTGGGTCAATACAACAGAGAGAGTTTTATCTTTTGATATGAGTCTTGATAGTGATTTTACTGTTAGTGTTTTTGTACAAACTCCAAATGGACTTAGACAACTATTTTATAATAGATTAAATATAAATGCAGGACATCACAATAATGTAGCTAATAGAAATATATTATGTGCAATTGGACATAACCGACTCTTTAGAGTTGGAGCTCAAAATAGTGGTTGGGGAAATAATCCTCAACATAGAAATAACAGAAATGGATGGACTAGAGTAACTGTAGATTTAGAGCAACAACTTAGAGATACAGAACCAGATAATACTATTACTAGTGTTCTATCTATGAGAATAACAGGAACAGCAGGACGTATTGATAATGTAACGCTTGATACTCCAAATAGAACTACAAGAGCAACAAGAGCAAATGATTGGAGAATCTCTCCAAATACTCCTGCTGGTGGAACTATTAGTCGTGTTCAAGATAACAATCAAAGAGGTAGAGTTATAGAGTTAGAGGGTACATCTGAGTCAAATAGCTTTACTACAGGAGCAAGAGCAGGTGGAAATAGATGGAATGATAGAACGCATAATATAATTCAGTGGAAAATGCAAACAGAGGACCCATATAAATTTATTGTTCATGTTAATACACAAAATGGTCTAAGAGATTTAGTCTATCATGGTGGAAAAAGAAGAGCAGACAATGACCAATGGTGGTTAAACTCAATGGATGCTATTGAAGAGCGTGGGTTGGACTCTGCTCATAATGAGATATATATTGGTCTTGGAATAAGAAGACATCTAGGTGATGGCTCTCCTGATAATAACAATGATGATATCCCTGATTATGATTCGGGAACAGGACCAACATGGCAGACATTTACAAGAAATTTAGCAACAGATATAGCAGAGTTTGAGAATGGCAACAGACTTATAGCCGTTAATGGTGTAACTATTATTGGAACAAATAGTTTTGAGCATAACTCACCAATGATAGAGAGTAGTATCAAAGTAGATGATATTCAACTATTTACTGCAATTATTCCGACAACAGAAGGTGATGATGATAGTGATGGAATAGCAACAGATTTACATACATGGAGATTAAGAGAGACATCTGTTAGAATCTCTTTTGTGGATAATGCAAATGGTGAAGCAGGATTTAGATTTATTAATGCTGATACAGGAGAGATACTAGGAAATCAACTCCCTGCTGTTACTGGTACAGGTACTTCTACCATTGGTCAAATCAATGGATTAACAGCAGGAACAACCTATAGTGTTCGAGTAGAGACTCTATTTAATGATGAGAGAGAGAGCAGTGTTAGTGAACCTATTACTTTTACAACAACTGGAGATACACCTACACCACCACCTGTAGAGACAGATGAAGAGGCTACAAGTTTGCATACATGGAGACTTAGAGAGACATCTGTAAGGGTATCTTTTGTAGATAACGCTGATGGTGAAACAGGATTTAGATTTATTAATGCTAATACAGGTGCAACACTAGGAAATCAACTTCCTGCAGTTAATGGAAGAGGAACATCTACAATTGGTCAAATTAATGGATTAAGAGCAGGAACAACTTATCGTGTTCTAGTGCATACTCTATTTAATGATGGTAGAGATACAGCTATTAGTCAACCAATTACATTTACAACAGATGGAGCTACACCACCACCTCCTCCACCTGTAGAAACAGATGAAAAAGCAACAGAGTTACATAGATGGAGAGTTAGAGATAATTCAGTCAGAGTCTCATTTAAAGATAATGCAGAAGGAGAGATAGGATTTAGATTTATTAATGCTGATACAGGTGTTCAACTTGGAAATCAACTTCCTGCTACAAATGGTAGAGGAACTTCAAGTATAGGACAGATTAATGGGCTAACAGAAGGAACAACCTATCGTGTTCGTGTACAGACACTATTTAATGATGGAAGAGCTACAGCAACAAGTGATACATTAGAGTTTAGAACTACAGGTAATACTCATGGAGGAGGAACAAACTCTGACTCTGCCACAAATTTACATAAATGGGTATTAAAAGCAACATCTGTTAAAATATCATTTACAGATAACTCTTTGGGAGAAATAGGATTTAGATATGTAAATGAAGCTACAGGAGAAAATATGGGAAATATGGTATCTGCTAGTAGTGGAAAAGGTCACTCTCTAATTGGTAAAATCACTGGATTAACACCATCTACAACTTATAGAGTTCGGGTACATACACTATTCAATAATGGTACAGCTACTGCAATTAGTGATGTAATTGAGTTTACAACACCTTCTCGATAAACACTAATATATAGGTAGAGATAATTTAGATTATCTTTACCTCCTTATTTGTTATTTTAAATTAGTTTATAATCTATTATATTGTATAATGTTCTATTTAAAAGGAACAAAAAATGAAAAAACTATTTATTATAACTACTATATTACTCTTTCCTATATTAATTAATGCAACAACTATATATTACAATGGAGAGGGTAACGATATTGGAGAGTGGTTTATCCAAGAGAATGGAAGCCATGAGAGTGCCTCATTAACAGAGGTATTTGATAATACACTCAATAGTACTGTTATGCAATTCTCCGAAGCAGGAATATATCGACTTAGATTGCCAAATCATGCATTATGGGATAATCATACAGAAAGAGTAATATCTTTTGATGTAAATATGGATACCTACTATACTATATATGTTTATGTTAATACTCTACAAGGTGTAAGAAAACTATTTTATAACCCATTAAATGTTCATGCAGGACACCATAACAATCAACACCTTGACCATGTTGGAGCTGATGGAACAGGAATTATAAACTCTTTTGGAAGACATAGAACACATAGAGACAATAGACACCATGACCGTGGATGGCTAAATCATCCACTAGATAAAAATAATCGAAATGGTTGGGTAAGAGTCACTTTAGACCTAGAGAGAGACCTAAGAGATACAGAACCTAACAACCATATAACTAGTGTTTTCTCTCTAAGAATAGCAGGTTCTAGTGGAATGATAGATAATGTTACGCTAGATAACCCTACACGAGTAACAAAATCAACTCTTGCTGAGGATTGGAATATCACAACAGGTGTTGAAGAGGGTGGAGTTATAACAGTAGAGAATGATGATGAGCAAGGTTCTGTTATTAAATTGGTTGGTACTAGTAATAGCAGTAGTTTTACAACAGGAGCAAAAGATGGAGATAATAGTTGGAATGATACTACAAATGATATTATTCAATGGAAAATAAAAACAGAAAATTGGTTTAAAGTTATAGTTCATGTTAATACAATAAATGGATTAAGAGATATGGTCTATTTTCCAGAGAGAAGAGATAGAAGATTTGATAGTGAAACTAGTGAGATAGGTATTGGAGTAGGAGAGAGAAGACATTTAGGTGATGCCTCTCCTGATAATAATAATGATGGTATTCCAGATTATGATATTGGAACAGGTGGAACATGGCAAACATTTACAAGAAATGTAGCTATGGATGTTACAGAGTATGAGAATAGTAACAAGCTTATATCTATAAATGGTGTTACCGTCATAGGAACTAACTCTGCCCTACATAACTCAGCAATGATTGAGAGTGATATTGAGATTGATGATTTAGAACTCTTTAAATCTATCATTCCAACTAGTAGTGAAATGGCTACAAATATAAATAGTTCAAATATACAGCAAAACTCAGCAACAATCTCATTTACAGATAGAGCTAATGGAGAGAGTGGTTTTAGATTAATTAATGAGACGACAGGAGTAGAGTTAGCTCAAACAACAACTTTAGATGGAGTTGGAGAGACTGGTAATTTTAATCTTACAGAGCTTACAAGCAATACCACTTATCAAGTAAGAGTAGAGACTACATTTGATGATGGAAGAGATAGTATAAAAAGTCAACTGTTTGAATTTACAACACTAGAAGAGCCAATAAGCCCAAGCGAAGCACCTAATGATTTACATAGATGGAGACTTAGAGAGACTTCTGTTAGAATATCTTTTATGGATAACGCCAATAGTGAGACTAACTTTAGATTTATTAATGCTGATACAGGTGTTCAATTAGGAGATAATCTTCCTGCTACAGAGGGTACAGGCACAGCTAGTATTGGTCAGATAAATGGTTTAACAGCTGGTACTACATATCATATCCAAGTAGAAGCTCTTTTTGATGATGGAAGAGAATCTGCAACAAGTGATACTATTATCATAACCACTCTAGGAACTCCTCCTCCACCAGAAGATACTCATGAAGAGGCTACAGATTTACATAGATGGAGACTTAGAGAGACCTCTGTGAGAATATCTTTTATGGATAATGCTAATGGAGAGACAAGCTTTAGATTTATTAATGCTGATACAGGAGTGCAAATGGGAGATAATCTTCCAGCTACAGAGGGTACAGGCACAGCTAGTATTGGGTCAATTACAGGACTAACTGCGGGAACTACATACCATATTCAAGTTCAAACACTTTTTGATGATGGACGGGAGACTGCAACAAGCGAGGCTATTGAGTTTACCACCGAGGGTGAAGCAGAGGAAGATGATGAGCTTATAGCAGTAAATGATTTACACACATGGAGACTTCGTTCAACATCTGTAAAAATATCTTTTTCTGACCAATCAGAGGGAGAGAGTGGATTTAGATTTATTAATGCTGATACAGAAGATAGTTTAAGAGATGACCTACCTGCTACAGATGGAGTAGGAACAGCAAGTATTGGTAGAATTAATAATTTAACTGCTAACACAACATACCATGTTCAAATACAAACTCTTCGTCAAGATGGAACAGTTGGGGCAACAAGTGAAGCTATAGAATTTACAACTCTAGCTGAGTAAAATCTAGGAGAGTTATGATAAAATATTATAACTCTCTTAATATTTTATACTATATTTAGAAATTATATAATTAAAAAGGATATCTTATCTTAAATAAAAAATTATTAGGTGATAATATCACCTCTGTAGATAATAGTTGGAGTTTTTCAGGAGATACTGTTCCCAAATTTGAAAAACACGTCTCTCGTTCTGTTCCTCTATACTACGAAGGGCATGATATTATCTTGAAGATATCCGACTATTTTGTAAAAAATAGCTCTGTATGTTATGAGATAGGAACATCTACAGGTATTTTGTCTTATAAACTTGCAAATAAATTTTTGAACAAATCAGCTAAGTTTATTGGACTTGATATAGAAGAGGATATGATTAATATTGCAAAAGAGAAGTATATTTTGGACAATCTTACCTTTATTAAACAAGATGCTCTAAACTACCCATTTAAAGCCTCTGATTTTATCACCTCATATTATGTTATACAGTTTGTAGAGCCAAGTAGACGACAGACCTTAATTGATAAAATCTATGAGACCTTAAACTGGGGTGGAGCATTTCTATATTTTGAAAAAGTTAGAGCACCTGATGCACGGTTTCAAGATATTATGACAGGGGTTTATAATGAGTATAAACTAGAACAGGGTTATACAGCAGAGGAGATTATGCAAAAATCAAGAAGTCTAAAAGGAGTACTAGAACCATTCTCTACACAAGGGAATATTGATATGTTAAGACGAGCAGGGTTTGTTGATATTATGAGCATTATGAAATTTGGTCCATTTGAGGGTATTTTAGCTATAAAATAGCTATAAAAAATTAAAAGATAAACAATGAATAACTTTATAAAAACATTAAAACAGAACAGATATCTATTGCAAATTTTAACACTTATGTCAGGGACACTAATGGCACAAGTTGTGCTATTTACATTTATTCCTATATTAACACGACTATATACCCCAACAGAGTTTGGAAACTACTCTCTTTTTTTTATACTATCAACTATTATTGGAATGGTCTCTAGCTTTAGATATGAACAGGCCATAATGTTACCAAAATCAGAGCGTGATGCACAAACATTAGTATTTATATCAGCAATAATCACTATATCTACAAGCTTTATATTAATAATTATCATAACTATATTCTATGATTTTTTTCTCAACTATTTTAATAATCAAAGGTATCTAGTTTGGTTACTACCTTTTTCTGTACTTGTAACTGGACTAATTCAAGTTTTTAATACATATGCAACACGTAAAGAGTATTACAAAAAAATGGCAACTATAAAAGTTACCGAGTCTGTTACAACGGTTGGAACACAAGGTATTAGTCGTGCTTTTTTCTCATTTGATGGATTAATTTTTGGAAAATTTTTATCTAATCTATATACTCTATATCTTTTGGTTAGTTGGCATCTAAAAAAACAGACTCTACAGTTAAAACATTTCAACAAAAGACGTATAAAAGCTAATATAAAACGACATGAAAATTTTCCAAAATATTTTACCTTGGCTACATTTTTAAACTCTGTATCTCAAAATATTCCTATACTTCTTTTCACCTCTCTATTCTCTCCTGCTGTTGCTGGACTTTATGCTTTAACACATAGAATTCTACAAGCACCCATACAGCTAGTTGCAAACTCTACTCGTAGTGTCTTCTATCAAAAGGCATCAAAGATGTATGCAAATAGAGAGGATATTAGACCTCTATATCTAAGCACAACAAAAGGTCTAGTAAAACTATTTATAATACCATTTATAACTATTCTATTTTTTGGTAAAGAGATTTTTTCTATGCTGTTTGGAGAGGAGTGGGCAGTCTCTGGAATGATTGCACAGATAACTATTATTTGGTTCTTCTTTACCTTTATCAATCCACCTGTAACAGTTATGTATAATATTTTAGGAGAGCAAAAGGCACAGCTTATATTTCAAATAGTTGGTTTAGTGACAAGAACTTTGGCTATCTATGCAGGGTTCTACTTTTTTAAATCATACTTCTCCTCAATAATACTCTTTACTACGGTAAGCGTAATTCATAATCTATTAATATTTACCTATATCTACTACATAATGAGAAAAAAATTTCAAATAACTACTAAGGAAAAAACATCATGAAATTAAGCTTTTTTGGTGATACTGTACTTGATAAACCATATCATTTAGATTTTGATATTGATAGTTTTGTCTTTAACCTAGAGACCCCACTCTCTTGTGATGGTATACCTGCACAAAACAAAGTCAATATATGTCAAAAAAAATCATATATAAAAGAGACATTTGGAGATATTCCTCTTGCTGTATCATTGGCAAATAATCATGTAATGGATTATGGTGAAGAGGCATTTTCTAAAACAAAAGATTTATTAGATAAACAGAATATTCTTTACTTTGGAGCAGGTTTAAAGGGTGAAAACTTTAATAATCCAACTATTATTAATTTTGGAGATAAAAAAATTGGTCTTTGTGGATACTCTTGTCCCTCTGTTCACCCTACCTTTGGAGATAATAAAAATAATGGTTCTGCCTACCTTGACCCACAAGAGGTTTTAAAAGATATAAAAACACTCCAAGATAAAGAGGTAGATATGATTATAGTTCAACCTCATTGGGGAATTCAAGAGATACCATTTCCTACCTATCAAGATAGAGTTATGGCTCACCTATTTATAGATAGTGGAGCAGATATAGTTATTGGTCATCATGCCCATGTTATTCAGAGCCATGAAATCTACAATGGAAAATATATCTTTTATGGTATTGGTAACTTTATCTTTCCAAATTTAAATATGCCAAGCTACCATAATGGAGAGGAGTTTACAGGATTTAGGTATAAAATTCAGCATACTCAACACAGACGCTCAATAGTTGTTAATATAGACCATGATTTAAATATAAGCTTTTTTGGAGTAGAGCTAAATGGAGATAGAGTCACAAAAAGTAGTTTTAAACTTCCAATGTGGCTACCAAATTCAAAAGAGGAGTTTGAAAAAAAACTCTCTATGCAATACAGAATCAATATGTTTAAAAAGTTTATAAATGAGCCTAAAATTCCAACTTTAGCACACTTTAAACGATTTGTAAAGCTTTTTATAAAAAGGGATTAACCTTGCTATTTAACAGTTACGAGTTTATATTTGTTTTTTTACCTATCACATTTTTTATATATTTTTATCTAAATCACAAAGAGAAGATAAAAGAGGGAAAACTATTTTTAGTTCTCTCTAGTCTATTCTTTTATGCTTGGTGGAAACCAATATATCTTCCATTAATTCTTCTCTCTATGCTCTTTAACTACAATATAGGAAATCTACTATTAAAAGATAAAAATCATTCTAAAAAGATATTGATATTTGGCATATCAACAAACCTGTTACTCCTAGGATATTTTAAATATAGTGACTTTTTTATAGAGAATATAAATTTAACCTTTGGAGGTAATTTTACACCTCTACATCTTGCTCTTCCTCTAGCAATATCATTTTTCACATTTCAACAGATAGCCTACCTTGTAGATAGTTACAGAAAAGAGACGGAAAAATATGATTTTTTAAACTATGCTCTGTTTATAACTTTTTTCCCACAACTAATAGCAGGACCAATTGTTCATCATAAAGAGATGATGCCTCAATTTGAAATCAATAAATCAAAATATATAAACCATAAAAACATAGATATGGGAATATTTATCTTCTCTATGGGTCTATTTAAAAAAGTTATTATAGCTGACACATTCGCCTCTTGGGCAACTACAGGATTTGATGTAGCAGAAAAACTTAACCTTATAGAGGCATGGAGTACAAGTCTAAGCTATACATTTCAATTATATTTTGATTTTTCAGGATATACAGATATGGCAATTGGTGTTGCTCTACTCTTTAATATAAGACTACCTATAAACTTTAATAGCCCATACAAGGCAATGGATATTCAAGATTTTTGGAGAAGATGGCATATAACTTTAAGTAGATTTTTACGAGATTATATATATATCCCTCTAGGAGGTAATAGAAAAGGAAAGGTAAGAACATATGCTAATCTTTTAGGAACATTTATTCTAGGTGGATTGTGGCATGGAGCAGGATGGACATTTATATTCTGGGGTTTTCTTCATGGTATAGCATTAGTTATTCACAGGCTTTGGAGTGGATTAGGCTTTAGACTTTGGAGATGGGTTGCATGGATTATAACATTTAACTTTATCAATATCTCTTGGATATTTTTTAGAGCAAAAGAGTGGGATGATGCAATCAAAGTTCTAAGTGCCATGTTCTCATTAGATAATATAGTCTTACACCACTCACTAGAGAGAGTAGTTGATAAATTAAATATAGAAAATATAGAGTATGGAAAGATGTTTTCAGATATCTCAGGTGATAATTTTATATCTATTTGGATTATATTCACTCTACTTTTTCTGATTTTACTAAAAA
>Ga0256828_1000963_pt1 | contig 18638 bp, 18 predicted proteins | sample CV88metaG_FD_185993 | JGI IMG/M metagenome (GOLD analysis project Ga0256828, IMG submission 185993) | Hydrothermal vent microbial communities from East Pacific Rise, Pacific Ocean - CV88 | ecosystem: Environmental > Aquatic > Marine > Hydrothermal vents | place: Pacific Ocean: East Pacific Rise...
ATCAAAGTGAGTATGAATACTTGACTTACAAACAAAAGAGTATTGGAGCAGGTGTTAATATAGGAAAGCAGATAACACGTAACCTTTATGGTTCATTGGGGTATGCCTACAGTAAAAATGATACAAATGTAGATGAAAATGCAACACAGCAGACCTATTCTATTTTTGCACAAGAAGACTTGAATTATGCAAAAAGTACTTTTTCTGTTGGCTTAAACTATGACTCTACTGATGATTTTTATGTCCCTCGTGAAGGTTTTATACTTGGTGGTAGTTTAGCATACTCAGGTATTGGTGGAGATGAAAAATTTTTAGAAACATCAGCTAAATTTGGAGCTTACTATGGATTGGAAGATATTATAGATTATGACTTAATTTTACGTTATAAACTACGTGCTACAATGTTAACTGACAGAGGTCATATAGATATTCCAGAAAAACTCTTTATGGGTGGAATTGGTAGTGTTAGAGGGTTTGAGCCATATAGTATTGCACCACATAAAGATATACAAAAAGGTGGTGAGACGGATATTTCTAGACAATATTCAGGTGGAATGAAAAGTTTAGTTAATACAGTTGAAGCAAGTATTCCTCTCTCAAAAGCTGCAAAGATGCGTTTGGCATTCTTTTATGATTATGGAATAGTTCAAGGAGATGTAGAGCCTCTTACAGCTGAAGAACTAGCAGATGGAGATATATTAGTTAAAGAGCGAACTGAATTAAAGAAGCAAGGTTACGGTGTGGCTCTTGAGTGGTTTTCACCAATGGGACCGATTAACTTAGTATTTGCAAGAGCAAGACATCCCGAAGACTTAGACAGAACATCTAGCTTTGAGTTTACTATGGGACGTAAGTTCTAATAATTAAAAATTATAGTTAGGGATTGTCTGTTTATCAACAATCTCTAGCTTTAATCCTTTAGGTCTTTCAATATCTTTTAGTTTCTCTTCTGCAAGGTAGAGTGAACCTTCGGCAATAATTGTTAATTTATCATTTTTAAAAGTAAAATTAAAATCTTTGAGTGCTGTTTGTTCATAAAGTGTAGAAGTAATCGTATAGATAAAACTCAGATACTTTAGTGTCTCTTTCTTTGGTAAAAGTTCTTGATACTGTTTATAAATTTCTTTTTCATAGAGTGCATTTCCCCCAAATCTTAAAATCATGGCTGTTAAGACCAGTTCTTTATGGGTAACACCATAGTTAAACTCTTGCATGGTGACATAAAAAGCATGTTGAAACGATTGATAAATATTAAACCTATATCCAATGGTTGAGAGTTTTATAGCATACAGCAACTCTTTTAGATAGTTATCATTAATTTTTTTCTCTTTAATAAAGAGATTAAAAAGTTTTGTTGTATTTTTTTCTCTTTTTTCTATATCAACATGGTGTGGCTCAAAACGGTCAAGAATACTCTGTATACTTGGGTTAATATCTTTTGGAAATTGTAAATCACTGCTTTTTAAGAAGTGATGTAAAAATACTCCCTCTCTTACTCCCACACCAGAGGTAATGACTTTTTTTGCCCCTATATGGCTAAGAATCTCTTCCCATATAAGTGTACCCTCTCGTATGGTGTCAAAACGACCTTTAGGAATATATAAGTATTTTAGGAGATTTAATTTTGCTTCAGAGATACTGTTAAAGTACTCCATATGTTTATCTGTTTTATATTCAAAGGCATGAATGGTATTAAAAGGGTAGGATTCTGCTTTCATAATCCCTTTTGTAAGGGTTCTTGCTGTTCCCCCTATACCTATGGCTTGTTTACTTTTAAACTCTTTAGGTAGATTGTTTAGCTCTTCTTTAATAAAGCTACGTGCTTCAGATAGAGGTCTATCTTTATCAAAAAATAGTTCTTTTAATCGTACAGTTCCAATGTTGAGTGAATAGGTTGCTATGATTTTAGAATCTTTTAATAGAGCAAGATCAGAAGAACCTCCACCTATGTCTATGGTAATACCATTTTTTACAGGCAATAAGTTTTGTGCAGCGATGGCACCAAACATGGCTTCTTTTTGACCATCTATTATCTTAATATCTAAGTCAAGCTCTTTTTTTATCCAAGCTGTAAATTCTAAACCATTAGGTGCGTCACGTAAAGCAGAGGTGGCAACACATAATATTTGAGAAACTGGATAATGTTTTGTGGTGGTGATAAACTCTTTAAGTGCTAAGTATGCACGATGTATTCCAACTGGCTGAAGGTATCCATTTGCTTCATAGGCACCTTCGCCAATTCTAACTTTTGATTTTCTTTCGCAAATAAGATGAAATCCATATTTACTACTCTCTTGATAGATAACAAGTCTTGCAGAATTTGATCCAATATCAATAACTGCTGTACAGGTATGCATGGTAAAAAACTAAACTTCCAATGCAAGTTGAGAGAATTTAAATTTTAACTCTTCAACACTTTCAACATTATCTGGGTCAGATGCAATACAATCAACAGGACAAACTGCTATACACTGAGGTTCATCATAGTGTCCTACACACTCAGTACATCTATCTGAATCTATTAGATAAATCGGGTCATTTTCTTCAATCGCCTCATTAGGACACTCTTCTCTACATGCGTCACAAGCTATACATTCGTTTGCTATTATTAATGCCATTTAATTACTCTCTTTATAATTTATTATTTATTCAGTTTTATATCTTAACCAAGCTTATGATATATTTAAAAAGTAGATTAATAGTAAATATGATAAAGATTTATTCTTTTAAGAGAAATCTATTTAAAGGAAAACGTATACTTGCAATCGCACCTGTTTCATTTTCTCTATTTTTTAAATCTATATCTACACCCATTGATTGGGCTGCATTTTTAGCAAGAAAAAGTCCCAGTCCAGCACCAGTTGACTCTAAAGAGCGTTTAAATGGGGCAAAAAAGTCTTTATCTGTATCTATTCCTGGACCTTCATCAATGATTTCAATAATAAAGAAGTCTTTATCTGTTCTTGTTTGTAATGAAACCAGTCCCTGTTCTGGAGTAAAACGAAGAGCATTTTGAATAAAGTTCTGAAATATTTGCATAAAAAGTAATTCTTGAAGATTTATTTTAAAGTGGGGAATAGAAAAATGGTAAATAAAGTTTCTATTTTGAGATTGAGCCAAGAGTTCATACTCTTCACATTTTGTTGCCATGAGTTGTATAAGGTTGGTTCTCTTTGGTTTCTCAAATTGAGCACCTTCTGCACGTCCATACTCTAGTATGTTATGTATCATAGCATTTAGAGTATCTATAGAGTCTATATTTTGTTGTAGTGTCTCTTTTATTTTGTCTTGCTTTTTATACTTCATAAGCGTAATTTGGTTTTTTAGACGCATAACAGCAAGAGGAGTTTTTAGTTCATGTGCTGTTCCAACATATAACTCTTTCCTATAGTTAATAAACGTTTGTATTTTTGTTATGAGCAAGTTAAAGGCACTTCCAAAATTTTCAAACTCTTCAGGAATTTCGTTCATCTTTATTGGTTGAAGCATACTTTCATTCATGTTGGTAAACTTTTCAGTGAGTGTATGTAAAGGCTTCATAAATCTTTTAGGTAGAAGCGTAGAGTAGTAGACGATTAACGCAAAACCTATAAAAAATATAATAAAAATCATATAGTACATGTTGTCTATTAACTGTGTCTCTTTATGAATATTTCTTTTAATACTTAAATAGGTATGACTATCTGGGCTATAAGCTTGTATAAGCTCAAGATACTCTATGCCATTATCTGTGTATGACTTTATACTGTTGTCTCTTTTGTTTAAAGTATTATCTGTAAACATCTCTATTTTATAATTAGATACATTTTCTAAAGAGGAGAAGTTAAATTTTTCATCATATTCTTGTTGTGATGTGTAGGTATGTATAATGTAGTTTGCATGAGACTTCATCTCATTTTTAATAGTGTCTTTTAACGTATATGAGAAATAAACGGTGATAACTAATGTAGGCAAGATGAGCAGTACTGTCATAGAGACAGCAAGCTCAAAGATGAAACGGTCTTTTAAGCTCCTTTTGGAAAGCAAAATCTGTAACCTCTTCTTCTAACAGTTTCAATTGTAGTAATGTTTAATGGTTTATCCATTTTTTGTCTAATTTGGTTAATCGCAACTTCAATAACATTTGGTGTTACTAATTCTGGCTCTTCCCAAATAGCGTCAAGTAATTGCTCTTTAGAAACAATTTGGTCTTTGTGCATTGCTAAGTGTGTAAGAACTTCAAAAGGTTTACCTTTTAGTTCAATCTCTGCACCTTCGTAGATAATTTTTTCTTCTTCAGGGTTAATGATAAGATCATCAACTTCGATAATATTAGATCCACCAAAACGTAATTTAGCTTCAATACGTGTGGTTAATATTTCAAAATCAAATGGTTTTCTAATGTAATCATCTGCACCAGCTTTAAGTGCTTCTATTTCACTGTCTCTGTCATCTCTAGCAGATAAAACGATAACAGCAGTTTTAGGTGCCTTTGCTTTAAGTTTGGTAATCATATCTATACCGTTACCATCTGGAAGCATCCAGTCCAATAACACTAAATCATAATTTCTAATACCTAAATAGTATTCACCATCTTTGATGTTCCCAGCTACATCATTTTGGTATCCAAATTCTTTAAGTCCATCAGATAGGGTTTTGCTCAGCGTTACTTCATCTTCTATAATTAAAATTCTCATAATATTGGAAGTTCCTTCTTTTCGTATTTTTTTTAATATTATAACACAAAAATGTTATAGTTTAAAGTTTTTTTAAAGAATAATTGATAATTTACAAAAATACTCACTGTTTTTTACTATTTTCATATGTTTTGTAGCGTTTATAAACGTTTTTTAATTTTTTATATTTAGAGAAAGAGAAACTTTCGCATTTGTAATAATATCGGGCTTGGTGATTTTAAGATAGCTATTTTTTATTTTTGTATACTTTTTGAGTAGTTTATTGCTTATATCGCTAAGTGCATCTTCTAGTAGTTCATACTTTTCTTGCTGAACTTCTTTCTCTATTAGAGCGATAACTTCAGCATAATTGATAAAGCTATTTTTCTCATAACAATAGTCAATACGAGCATCAATAATAACCTCTTGAGGTGTGACCCTTTCGAAATCTAAAATACCTATAATGGTCGAGAAGGTTAAAGCCTCAATATGAATGGTCATATAGAGGCTATTGTTGTTACAGTTAGACAACTTGTTTTTCTTCTTTTTTGAAAACTCTTACAATATTTGGAATATGTTTATAAAAGATTACAAAAGCAATAATCCAAATAGGTGTATGTGTGTGAATACCTGGCATATCAGGATAGATAACATAAGAGGCGATTAAAAGTACAATCAGTCCAACAAGTGAAGAGAGGGAAGATATTTTAAGTACTTTCCCTGCTACGAGCCATGCAACTATAGCAATGATGGAAGGAATAGGAACCAATACCAATAGCACACCGAAACCTGTTGCCACACCTTTACCACCTTCAAAACCTAAAAAGATACTGTAGCAGTGACCTAAAACACTTAGCACAGCAATCGTCCATAATACAGAAGGCTCTGCACCCAATGCCATGGCAATAAGAATAATAATGGCACCTTTTGTTGCATCAAGTGCAAAGGTAGCAATGGTAAGCTTTTTAGCTATATCTGGAGCTTTTTCTTTTAAAACTCTAAGCACATTGGTTGCCCCAATATTTCCACTTCCTTCTTTACGAACATCTACTCCTGCAAAGACCTTTGCCAAAATAAATCCAAAAGGAACAGCCGACAAAAGATAAGCAGCAATATAAAGTAAAATGTTTTGATTAAATAATAAATCCATGAAATCTCCATAATATGTGAATGATTGTCGCAATTTTAACTAAAAGTATGGTATTTTTTCCTAAAATTATCTTAACATAAAAAATATGAAGCAAAGAAAAGGTTATAAAATATGAGTATAGATTATAAAGCTGAAATAGAAAGATTGAAAGAAAAATTACCTGTAACGGTTGTGGGACACTATTATCAGCGTGATGAAGTGTTTGAAATGGCTGACATAACAGGTGATAGTTTGGAGTTGGCTAGAAAATGTAAAGCCGATACCAATCCATGGGTAGTTTTTTGTGGTGTTGGGTTTATGGGACAGAGTGTCAAAGTGATTGCTCCTGAAAAACGTGTTCTTATGCCTAAGATTGCTTGTTGTGCTATGGCACGTATGATAGATGGCTCTTACTTTGATGATTCTGTTGATTATATGGTAAAGCATGGAATTGCTAAAGAGAATATTTTACCTATTACTTATATTAACTCAGATGCAACAGTAAAAGCAAAAGTAGGTGAGATGGGTGGAATGGTTTGTACCTCTTCAAATGCTTATAAGATTATTGAAAAAGGTTTGGAGTCTGGTAAAAAGATTCTTTTTGTTCCAGACAGATGTTTGGGACAAAACTTCGCCAACTCTATGGGTTTAAAATCTTGTATTATAGGTGAAGGGGAGTGCGACCCTAAAGAGGCAGATGTTATCTGTTTCAACGGTTTCTGTTCTGTTCACCAACTCTTTACACTTGATGATATAGAGTTCTATAGAGAAAAGTACCCCGATATTAAGATAGCTGTTCATCCAGAGTGTGACCCAAAAATAGTAGATGCTGCTGATTTTTCTGGTTCTACTTCTCAGCTTATTAAGTATGTAAACGACTTAGATCCAGAGCAAAAGGTTGCGATAGGTACAGAGTACAACTTGGTCAACAGAATGCGTCAGGGAAATACCTATGTGCTTTCATCGACTAAGCCAGAGTGTCCTACGATGAATGAGACGACGTTGGAAGATTTGTATTTGACTTTGAAGTCTATAGAAGATGAGAAGCCTATTAATGAGATAGTTGTTGATGAACATACGGTTAAGTATGCTAATTTGGCGTTGGAGAGAATGTTGGCTATAAATTAGCTTATTTGATAATATTTCGTAGGGTACGGCTTTAGCCTACCGTCAAATTGAGTTCGTTTGGTTAAAAAGATTTGATTCATTATGGACTTGGTTTAAACGGTAGGCTGAAGCCATACCCTACGATTTGTTTTTATAGATATTATTTAAGCCTAAAAAAAGTACTTCCACTTCCTGAAAAATACCAATCTTTTGGAGCTATCTCTTTTAGTTCGGGGTAGGCTATGAGAGAAGCTTTGTATAGGTCATTTGCCTCTACTGCGTCTACTTTTTCTAAGACCTCTTTTGATGACAACTTTTCCCAACCTTCAAAACTTTTTAAGTCTATATCATCAAATAACTCTTTTTTAAATGTCTTATAGACCAAAGGAGTATCGCAGTGAATGTCGGGTGTGTAGAGTTCTATTTCAAAAGGTTCTTCATTTTTGAACTCTTTGACGACTTCTCCAAAACCTGAAACATTGGCAGCATCATAGTCATAGATAAAAAATGGAACATCTGCACCGATGGTTGAGCCTATTTGGGCTAGGGTAGGGGTATCGATGTGAAGTTTTGCCACCTTATTAAACAGACGCATAAACGCAGCTGCGTCAGAAGAACCACCACCTAAACCTGCACCTGATGGGATATGCTTTTCTACGACTACTTTATGATATTTAAAAAAATCTGTTTTTATATTCATCGCTTCATAGGCTTTATAAATAATGTTTGATTTGATGGGAATACCATTACAGCCATCTATGGTAAACTGCTCACATATTTGAGGAACAAATGAGATGTTATCATAAAGATGAGGTACCTTTATAAAGCGTGAGAGCAAAGTATGGTAGCCATCTTTATGTCCAGTTATTTTTAGAAAAGTATTGATTTTTGCGTGAGCTTTTATCTGCATGTAGATCCTTTTGTGTACTATAAATTATAAATCAGTTTGTTACTTTTCTGCACATTTAAATTTATAGCTTTAGCTTAGATAATTATTTAAAATTTTTTTAAATTATAACAAAATATGTGTATATTAGCACCATTTATCTTTATAATCTGTTCTTAATTTGTTATTTCTTTTAGATAATATAAAGAGTTAGTAATAATAATTTAATAGATAAAACGGGGAATTAAAGTGCAAAATAAAAAAACAATAATAACATATGGAACATACGACATGTTACATAAGGGGCATATGCGACTTTTAGAACGAGCGAAAGCTTTGGGAGATTATTTGATTGTTGGTGTAACCGATGAAAACTATGATCGCTCTAGAGGAAAACTAAATGTGGTTGAAAGTACAAAAAAACGTGTAAAAGCCATAGAAGCTTTGGATTTTGTTGACAAGGTTATTGTCGAAACGCATAAAAATCAAAAAGCAGAAGATATGGTTAAATATGATGTTGACATATTTGCCATAGGTGATGATTGGGTAGGTGCATTTGACTATCTTAATAAATACACACATGTTGAGTATTTGGCTCGTACTGAGGGGATTTCAAGTACGCAATTAAGAAGTGAAAATTTTGACCGTATTAAAATGGGATTGGTCGGTTTAGGACGTGATACTCAAGCTTTTATCGATGAGTCGAAGTTTGTTTCTAGTTTAAATGTAAATCGAATTTATTCAGATGATTTTTTAAAAGTTAAAGCTTTTACTAAAGATAACGTTACCATTAAATATGGACATGATAATTATGATGAGTTTTTAGATACACCGATACAAGCAGTTTATATAGATACTGCTTTAGAGGAGCATTATACTTTTATTAGTAAGGCACTTAAAGCTGGGAAACATGTTTTATGTGAAAATCCTATAGCTTTAAATAAGGGTGAACTAAAGGAGTTGCTCTCTTTAGCAAAAAAAGAGAATAAATTACTTCTCTCAGCTGTTAAAACAGCTTTTTTACCAGCTTTTAATCAGTTACTAAAAGAGTTAGATTCTGGTGTGATAGGTGAAATAAAAGAGGTCAGAGCAACACGTACTTCTCTCTATAAAGAGAAAGATTATTCTCAAAAATTTATTGGACAAGGGGCAACCAATATTCTTTCTGCCTACCCATCTCTTCTCATGAATAAAGTGTTAGGAAAAAGTAAAAAAATATCTTTTTTTGATCAGATAGAAGATGGATACGATATTAATAATTTAATTGTTACGGAGCATAAGGGAGGAGCATTAGGAATCTCCAATGTTGCTGTAGGTATGAAGTCAGAGGGTGATGCTGTTATTTCGGGGACAAAAGGTTATATTTATATTCCTGCACCATGGTGGCTGACTAAAAAGTTTGAGGTTCGTTTTGAAGACAGCCATAAGACACTGAACTTTAATTATGAGTTTGAAGGATGTGGATTACGTTATATGATAGCAGAGTTTGGCTCTTTAATCCAAAGAGGCAAAGGAAAATCTAAAATGTTAACACCCTCTGATATCGTAGGTATTAATAGAGTGTTATTAGAATACAATGAAAAAAGAAGCCCTAAGAAAGCTAAAAAAACTAAGAAAGAGGAGAAGTAATGATATACGAAGATTACTACATATTTACCCCAGGTCCGGTAAAAATGAGTGAAGAGATTATGGAAGTAGGGGGAAAACAGACACCTTACTTTAGAAATTGTGAGTTTTCAGATGTAACCTATGCTTGTGAAAAAGGTCTTTTAAAGATGGTCAATGCCCCAGAGGGTTCAAAAGTTATTTTCTTAACAGCATCGGGTACAGCAGGTATGGAGTCAGTGGTTATGAATCTACTTAACAAAGATGACAATGCTTTGGTGGTCAATGGTGGTGGTTTTGGAGGTCGCTTTGTAAAAATATGTGACGTTCATGATATTCCTCACCATGACTTTAAAGTTGAAAACACAAACCTTTGGGACATAGAAGAACTGGCTCCTAAAGAGGAGTTTACTTCGTTAATCGTGAATGCTCATGAAACTTCTGTAGGACACCTATACTCTTTAGAGGCTATGGGTGCGTATGCTAAGAAAAATGATTTACTTTATATTGTTGATGCTATCTCTATGTTGGTGACAGATCCTGTAGATATGTCTGCTGATAACATTGATGTGGTCATTGCCAGTTCTCAAAAAGGATTGGCTCTTCCTCCAGGGTTAACGATGGTTATTTTAGCTCCAAGTGCTTTAGAAAAAGTACAAGATGTTAAGAGTTTATACTTTAACTTTAAAGACTACTTATCAAATGGTGAGCGAGGTCAGACACCTTATACTCCTGCTGTAACCATAATGTTACAACTAGAGGCTAGATTGGCTCAAATAGTACGTCGTGGTGGTGTAGAGCAGAGCATTAAGTCTGCTAAAGCCATTGCTGAGTATTTTAGAGAAAGTATTAAAGATTTACCTCTAAAAGCCTATACTGAGTACATGCCAAATGCCATGACCACGCTTACACCAACAGATGGAAAGTCTGCTATGGATATAGTAAATGGTTTGGAAGATGGTTACAAAGTGATGGTTTGTCCAAATGGTGGTGCAGAACGAGACATTATCTTTAGAGTTTCGCATATGGGTGAGATGACCAGAGCCTATACTGACGTGCTTATTAACGCACTTTATGATTACTATGGAATAGAGCGAAAATAGATGGCAATAGACCCAAAAGTACTACGTGAAGCTCAACTTATTATGTTAGAGATGTTGGTTGAGTTTGATGCTATTTGTAAAAAACACAATCTACAATATTGGCTAGATTCAGGAACACTTCTCGGAGCTGTTCGTCACCAAGGGTTTATTCCTTGGGATGATGATATTGACCTCTCTATGCCTGTTGAAGACTATAGAAGGTTTAAAGAGATAGCTCAAGATGAGTTGAGCGACAATATCTTTTTTCAAACACGACAGACAGATAAAGAGTTTAAGTTTGACTATATAAAGCTTCGTTCAAATAAAGCTTCTATAGTAGAGTTTCATGAAAAAGAGAAAGATATTAAGTATCATCAAGGTATTTTTATAGATATTTTTCCTATGCTAACGATGCCAAATACGGAATTTCATCAAGCATTTTATGAAGATGCTTTTAAACTTATTCGAGATGTTTCATCTATTAGTTTGCATACACCTAACGGAAAAGACCATCCAAAAGTCAGAGAAGCTTTGTTGGCAGCAATTAATGAGATGCATGAGGGCTGGGAGAAAGAAGATATAAAAGTTATCTATTCGGGTAAAATGCCAGATGTAGCAGCTTGGTTTGATATAAAAGAAGTTTTTCCTCTTAAAAGAATAAGTTTTGAGGGGCTAGAGTTTCCTGTACCTCATAATCCAGAACACTATTTGAGTGCTATTTATTCTTTTAACTTTATGGAATTACCTCCTGAAGATAAGCGTACAATTCATGCTCATGAGATGAAAATTAAGTATTGATTTCTATCAATTTGAATGTAAAAATATTTGATATAATTAATTTAATAAAAACTAAGGAATAACATGTCTGTAATTATAAATTCTACCATTAAAACAAATGCACTAGGTCGTTGGTACATAGAGCTTAATGACACAACAGAAGAAAATCATATGGAAATCTGTTTAGATGTTAATGAGTATGCTGTTAAAATCGAAGAGATAGGGCAGGAGTATGGTAATGATATAGAGGTAGCATGGTCATCTGAAGATGATGTAACTCCTGAACAAATCAATGAAGTGCGAATGCAGATGAATGCCTATGAAGTAGAGCGTGAGGCACGTGAAGCAGCAGAGGCTGAGGGTGTTGCAAATATGTCGCAGACTCACCAAGATGATGGCACACCTAAATTTTAAATTTATGAACTCGATTGAGTTTGTATTTAATCTCTCCATTTAAAATTTCAATGACTGAAAAGAAATTTTCAGTCTCTACCCAGTACTCTCCATCTTCTTTACTTTCAAAATATTCTAAATAGAGCTTTTTACCCAGTTCCATGTATTCATCATCACCTGTGTAGATATTTTGAGGAATTTTGAGGTACTTTAGTGGGTCAAGAGCTGTTTCATTCTCAAAGTAAAAATCACCTTCATTGAGCCTTTTCAGGCTAGAAAGGGTAGCATCTACCTCTAACGTATCTGCCAACATAGCACCCAAAGAGCGAATGTAAGTTCCTTCTGAAACCGTGGCTTCAAAGTGTACAAAAGGGTGAGAATAGTGTATGAGTTTAATATCATAAATAGTAGAACTAATCTCTTTTAGCTTGACCTCTTCACCAGCTCGTGCTAAGTCATAGGCTCTTTTTCCATTTATTTTTTTTGCTGAGTATTTGGGTGGATAATAAGTAAGTTCACCATTGAGACTATTTAGAGCTTCTTTAATATCCTCTATATCTAGTTTATCTATGATTTTAACAGAGTCGACATTTTCTATGTCCAAACTTTCAGAGTTTGCTCCTAGCCATAGGGTTGCTGCGTAGGCTTTTGGTGTTTTTTTTAAGTACTGAAAAAGTTTTGGGTATTGACCTGTGGCGACTATAAGACAGCCTGTTGCAAAGGGGTCAAGTGTTCCTGAGAAGCCTACTTTTTTGGTGTTGTATTTTCTTTTTACGTAACCCATGTAGCCGTTAGAAGAACGGAAGATGGGTTTGTTTACGACGAATAATCTGTTCATATTTCTCTTTTAAACTGATTGAACAAAAGAGCTTAAAATCTCTCTTTTGCTTCCACCAAAGTTAATTTTTAGTTTGTACTCTCTTCCTGATTTAGTAGCACTTTGAACTCTTCCAATTCCGAAGATTTTATGTTTTACCAAGTCTCCTTTTTTAAAGCTTGGTGCTTTGGTAATTTTAAGTGATTCCCCTTGAATAAGTCCAGCTTCTGAGAGAAAACGGCTTTTGTCAATACGTTTTCTTTGTCCTTTATAGAAACGACTGTCTACATAACAAAGCGTTAGGTCAGACTTGGCACGGGTAATGGCAACATAGCCTAAGCGACGTTCCTCTTCCATGTTGCATCCATCGCCTAGGAGAGGGAAGAACTCCTCTTCTAGTCCTATAACATATAAGTGTTCAAACTCTAAACCTTTAGACGCATGTATACTCATAATGGTAATGGCATTTTCATCGAGTTGGTCTTGTTCACTTTGAAGTGAAATATCATTTAAAAATACATCTAAAGTTAAGTGAGGATTTTTGACGATGGCTTCTCTAAAGTACCCATAAAACTCATCAATGTTAAGTACTCTCTCTTGACCTTCAGGAGTAGAGGCATAGAAATTTTTCATGCCGATAAGCTCTTCAAAAAGTTCTATGAAGTTGTAGAGTGAATGTTCTATCTCATTTCTTAAGGTCTCAATGTGTTCTACAAACTCTTTAAGTGATGCAGCAGCTTTTTTACTAACTACAGTAGAGAGTTCAGTTACATCTTTCTCTTTAATAAGGGTAAATATAGAGCTTTGGTTTTCAAAAGCAGCTTTTTTGAGTTTATCAACGGTTACTTTTCCTATGGCACGTTTGGGTTTGTTAATGACACGTTCTAAAGAGAAGTCATCATGAGGGTTGGAAAAGAGTCTAAAGTAAGAGATAATATCTTTTATTTCTGCTCGGTCGTAGAAACGCATACCACCTAAAAGTTTAAAAGGAAGCCCCTCTTTAGTAAAGCCCTCTTCAAGTGAACGTGAAAGAGCATTGATACGGTAGAGAACAGCGATTTCATCAGAAGAGACTCCTTTTGCAAGTAAGCTTTTTACCTCTTTTGCAATGGCACGGGACTCTAAAGACTCATCTAAAGAGTGGAAGACTTTTACATCTATTCCTTCTCCTTTGTGGGATGAAAGTTTTTTACCTATACGTTGACTGTTATGCTCTATAAGTTCATTGGCAGCTTTGAGTATGGGGCTTGTTGAACGGTAGTTGGTTTCAAGTTTGACTGTTTTTGTATTTTTAAAGTACTCAGAGAACTCTAAAATGTTACGAATGTTTGCCCCACGCCAACCGTAGATACTTTGGTCATCATCTCCAACAACACAAAGGTTGTTATGTTCAGAAGCTAGAAGTTCTAAGAGCTTAAACTGTAGTTCATTGGTATCTTGGTACTCATCAACCATGATGTATTGGTAACGGTTTGAGGTCTCTTTTCTAAGCTCTTTGTCTTGTTCTAGTATTTGATAGGTGAGCATGAGTAGGTCATCAAAGTCAACAAGGTTATTTTCTGTAATCTCTGTCTCATAGGCTTTATAAATACTGGCTATTTTTTTATAGTCTGGAAGTTCTGCTTTTTTAATCATCTCATCGGCATTGAGTAGGGTGTTTTTATATTTAGAAATCTCAGAGTTTATAAAAGCGATGTTAAGGTCTATCTTTTGCTCTTTTGCAATACGTTTTATAATACGTTTTTTATCATCTGAATCAATAATAACAAAGTTATTAGCTCGTCCTAGCTTCTCAATATGAAATTTTAAAAATAAAAGACCAAATTTATGAAAAGTACAAAGAAGTGGCATAGAAGAAGTTTTATGGGTAATAAGTGCATTGGCACGTTCACGCATCTCTTTTGCAGCTTTATTTGTAAAAGTTAAGGTTAGTGTATTTTGTGGGTCAATTCCCACTTCAGAGATAAGATATGCTAATCTTGTTGTTAAAGTTTTTGTTTTACCACTACCTGCTCCTGCTAAAATAAGCTGGGGTCCATCTATATGTTTTACTGCTTCTCGTTGTGCGTCATTAAGGGCTTCTAGTACTTTTTTCATAATAGATTATAACACTTTCTTGATTAATTTTTAATATATGATGTTTGGTCATAAAAAATGAATAAGATTTAAATTATATTTTAATCGAAATATATTTGTTAAACTTATGAAGATATTTAAATATAATTAGATATAATAATTTTAATAAAGATTATAAGGGAATGTAATGTTAAAAGATTTTGTCAAAATGGAGACCTTTTTAACGGTCGCACGTGAACGGAGTTTTTCGAAGGCATCAGCCAAATTGGGTATATCTCAACCAGCTGTAACACAACAAATTAAATATATTGAAAACTATCTTGAAGCTAAAATTATAGATAGAAAGAAAAATGGTATTAAACTTACACCAGAGGGTGATGAGCTTTATAAAGTTGTAACTCAACTTGAAAAGTCTATTATCTCTCTTGAAAAAGATGTTTTAAAAATCATTAAAAAAGAGATGACTTTTAGATTGGCTGCTTCTTACACTATCGGTTCTTATGTTATCCCTGGTGAATGTTTAAACAGCATTGGTGAGAGTATCGGGAATGACGTTACTTTAAGTATAGATACAACTGATAAAATTATACAAGGTTTAAAAGATAGAAAGTTTGATGTAGGACTTATAGAGTCACCTATTTTTGATGATAATCTTATTTACAGAGAGTGGTTTGATGATGAGTTGGTGATTTTTTCAAATACACCTTTACCTAAAACTGTAAATACAGAAGAACTTTATGATTATAAATGGGTTTGTCGTGAAGAGGGTTCTCATACTAGAAGATTAATTTCTGAAGTTTTTGAAGAGTTGGGTGTTTCATGTAAGAGTTTTAATGTTTTATCTGAAGTAAGTAATACTACAGCAGCCTTACAAAGTGTTAAACGTGCGAAAAAAGACTCTGACCAGCCTGTGGTTTCTGTGATTTCTAAACATGCTATTGCTGATGAAGTGGCACGTGGAGATCTTTTTGAATCCAGAATTTATGGTTTTACCATGAGTCGTAAGTTTTACATTGTTTATACTAAAGAAAATAAAAACAATGTATTTATTGATAATGTTGTAAATTACATTATTACAGGAAAGTGTTAATTTTACTTCTTTTTCTTTTTTAGAAGTTTTGCATTCTCAGGATTATTTAAGAGGGCATTCATAGAGTTGTCCTCGTCTTCATCTTCACTATTTTCAGCAGGTATCTCTTCGATTTTAGAAGAGGGTGCAACATTGATTAAAATAGGATATTCACCCACAAAAATTTGTCGTATAGCTGTAATAGGAATCTGTACCAAAGCACCTATGTTTGCTGGTCCAAATCCTGCTTCAAATGATAAAAAATCATCTTCCAGAGAGGCAGATTCAAAAGAGTAGTTTGCCAACATAAAAAGTGTTATTTCAGGTAATGAATCATGTATCTCTTTAGGTAAAAGAGGTTCAAAATGTATCTCTGATATTTCACAAGCAACAGAAAACTCTTGATTGCTACTAAACATATATGTAATCATTTTTAATATATGTTCTTTCATAATGATTTTAAACTCTTCTGTTTCTAAGGATTTATGTGGCATTTATTTTTCTCTTTATAGTTTAATATTAATACTTTTATGTATTTGGAATCCTATCATAGCATTCATTAAGGCAAAGTGTGAAAATTCTTTAATATTGTCACTTTTAATATTTTTTCTTATTAAAAATTTTTCTGATAGAAGTTTTTCTCTCATGGTTCCTTTCAACAAAGGTTTTGTTGGTGTAAGCCATACGTCCCCATTATAAAAAGCGATATTGGCAATGCTTGTGTCGGTTAATAAACCATTTTTTTCAATAATAATCTCATCATATCCCTCTTGTAAAAGGCTATTAAGTTCCGTTCTATCATTATATTTGTAGTTGTAGTCAATATTACTTTGAACGATTTTCAAGGAGTTTATTTTCTTAGGAGAGTAGGGGATATACTCTACTAAATTAACCTTTTTATCATAAAGAATACGACAACGGTAAAGACCTTTTTGGGGTGGCTCGATAAAGTTTAAAAGATTTAAAGGGCTTTTTTCTTTAAAGAGTTCAAAGCGACTTTTATTACAGCGTTGGTTGTGCCACTCTATGTTTTTAACTTGACCATCTTCTATTTTGATGGTCTCTAATAACTCTATCATACTCTAATCAAAAAGCTCGGTAGATAAATAACGCTCTGCTGTATCACAAAGAATAGTTACTATGGTTTTTCCTTTGTTTTCAGGGCGTGAAGCTACTTCAAAAGCAGCTGCTACATTAGCACCAGCTGAGATACCTACTAGTAAACCTTCTGTCTGTGCTATCTCTCTTGCCATTTCAAATGCTTTATCATCGTTTACAGTTATAACTTCATCATAAATTTTTGTATTTAAAATTTGTGGTATAAAACCAGCTCCGATTCCTTGGATTTTATGAGGAGCCCCTGTTCCTCCTGAAAGTACAGCTGAGTTAGTCGGCTCAACGGCTATGGCTTTAAGTGTTGGAATCTTCTCTTTTAAAACTTCAGAGGTTCCCGTAAGTGTCCCACCTGTTCCTACAGCTGCTATAAAGTAGTCTACATTATTGTCGGTATCTTTTAAAATCTCTAAAGCAGTGGTCTTTCTATGAATGGCAGGATTATCAGGGTTATTAAACTGTTGTAGTACAAAACCATTTAGCTCTTTGGCTAAACTTTCTGCTTTGGCAATAGAGCCATTCATCCCTTCTGAGGCAGGAGTTAAAACTATTTTGGCTCCCAAATGAATAAGCAACTTACGACGCTCTATACTCATGGAGTCAGGCATGGTTAAAACAAGTTTTAGACCTTTAGCAGCACAGATGGCAGCCAAACCAATACCTGTATTTCCAGAGGTTGGTTCGATAATGGTTGAGTTACTATTTATTTTTCCTGATTTTAACGCTTCATTTACCATGTTTAAAGCTATTCTATCTTTAACCGATGAAGTAGGGTTCATAAACTCACACTTCCCTAAAATGGTAGCTCCTGAAAGTTCAGAGAGCTTGTTAAGTTTAACTAACGGTGTGTTTCCTATAAGGTCTTCTATGTTGTTTGCTATCATCTGTTTCTCCTATTTGTAATAGAATTCGTAGGGTACGGCTTTAGCCTACCGTTTAAACCAAGTTTATAAAAGATTGAACCTTTTTAATTCAAAGAGTTCAATTTTACGGTAGGCTAAAGCCGTACCCTACAGTCAATTCAATAATTTTTATACGATGCTATAAGCGATGGTCTCACCGGCATACATAGGCACGACTGTACCATAAATAGTAGGAACCACAAAAGGTTTCTTCTCTAAAGTGATGCTTTTTTCAGGAACGGTAATATTGGTATATATTTTTTGAGCATTTCCAGATATAAATGCTTGAAGGTTCTCTACATTTGAGTGTTCCATAAAAAGTTCAGTTAAAACTTGCACAGCTATAGGAGCAGTAAATACACCAGCAGCACATCCACAGTTTTCCTTTGCATGTTGAGGGTGTGGAGCTGAGTCTGAACCAAACATCACTTTAGGGTGACCCTCTAGGGCTACTTTTCGTAAAGCTTCTCTGTCCTCTGGTCTTTTTGCAATAGGTTTACAAAAGAGGTGAGGTTGAAGCATGCCACCTGCTACATCATCAAGGGTAATCATAAGATGATGAACCGTAATGGTCGCATAGAGGTTTTCAAACTTATCCAAAGCATCTACAGAAGCTTTGGTGGTAATATGCTCCATAATAATTTTTAGTTTAGGAAAGTTGGTCGCCAACATCTCATAAATAGAGACAAACTCAGCCTCTCTGTCCATTACAAAACCATTGGTCTCACCATGCACACAAAGAGGAATGTTCAGTTCTGCCATAGCATCTAAAGTAGGGCGAAGTTCATCAACATCGAAACCACTTAAACCACCTTCTGAGTTGGTCGTAATACCAGCTGGGTAAAGTTTGATGGCTGTTAGCTCATCTTTAATAGACTCTAAAAACTCTCTGCTATAGCTAGGTTTAAAAAAGAGTGTCATATATGGAGTAAAGGTATCGTCACCTATGGCAGATTTGATACGCTCTTTATAAGCCAACAGTGCCTCTTTCGTATCAACAGGAGGCACAAGGTTAGGCATAACAATG
>Ga0256828_1000964_pt1 | contig 18638 bp, 15 predicted proteins | sample CV88metaG_FD_185993 | JGI IMG/M metagenome (GOLD analysis project Ga0256828, IMG submission 185993) | Hydrothermal vent microbial communities from East Pacific Rise, Pacific Ocean - CV88 | ecosystem: Environmental > Aquatic > Marine > Hydrothermal vents | place: Pacific Ocean: East Pacific Rise...
ATAGCTTTTGATATACGGCTAAACATATTTCACTCCATCTATATATACCTCCGTCGCCTCTTTTGTATGGATTATACTCCAAAGAGCGATATGTGACTCATCTTTTGGTAAATCAGGTAGAGTTACTACTACTAAATCGGCATCTTTCCCAACAGTTATCTCTCCAGAGTTTAAGCCAAAAAACTTAGCTGGTTTTGAGGTGATAGAGTCTATAAGATTGAGTGCTAAAGTCTCTATGTTTATATCACTATGTAACATAAGAGAGGCTCGTAGCTCATCAAATATATTTAAAGAGTCATTTGAACTTAATCCATCTGTTGCTACACTATAAGGCATCTCTATACTATCAAGATAGCCAATGTCTAGTCTCCCACACCCTAAATATCTGTTACTTCTTGGGCAGTGTGCTATGAAGTGGTTATATTTTTGTAAATGCTTTAGTTCATCTTTTGTAGCTTGTGTTGTATGGACAAAGTGTGTAGGGTAGCTCTCAAAAGAGTTTATAAACTCATCTATTGATGTTACAGGTGTTGTTGTGTTGAAAAATTTACTGAAAAAATCTCTAAACTCACCACTACCACTCTCTAACCACTCTCTCTCAGCAGGAGACTCCAGTAGATGAGCAGATAGAGGCATAGCACTATCTTTTGCTAGAGATATAGCTTTTCTTACAAGTACAGGGTGTACTGAGTATGGAGAGTGTATCGCTATTGATGGTGTTATCTTATATCTTTTAGCATCTTGTTGTGAAGCTTTTAGCCTCTCTTGAAAATCTTGATATAGAACATCAGCATAAGCAGGATTTGAGCCTATTAGTTCATTGAAAAAGAGAACCTTTTGAGCTGTTTTTTGACACACTTCAAGTTCAAGTCCAAAGCTAGATATAGCTCCAAATGTTGTGATACCACTCTTTAGCATACTCTCACACTCTTTTGCCATCATCTCATTGTCACAATCTTTCATCAAATCATCACGACTCTCAATGACTGAGTCTAACCATGGCATAAAAGAGCCATATTTGAGTGTTGTCTTGTTGGCTGAGAACTCAAGGTGAACATGGGTATTGATAAATCCAGCATAGATTACACTATATGGTGGTGTTCTCTTTAACTTGGCATTAGGGTATCTCTCCAATAGCTTCTCTAGTGGAGCTATCGCTTCTATCTTCTCATCAAATGCTATCGCACTATTTTGAATATATCCATCTGGAGTATGTATATAGTCAGCGACTAATATTTTCATTGGTAGTTCCTTTGTTAATTATAGATATTACTATATAGTATAAACTCTTTATGCTTATAACAATTTGGGTATAATTGTTTAAAAATTATTATCTAAAGGATAATTGATGCAAAAAGAACCTATGTTACAAGAGACTTATGAGAGATTATCTCAAGAGTTAGAACAGCTTAAAACAGTAGAGAGAGCAGTTATTGCTAAAGTTATAGATGAGGCTAGAGAGCTTGGTGATTTGAAAGAGAATGCCGAGTACCACGCAGCAAAAGATAAACAAGGTTTGATGGAGGCTAGGATAGCAGAGCTTACAGATATCGTTGGTAGAGCTCAGGTGATAGACCCTTCTAAGTTGGCACATACTAGGATAAGTTTTGGCTCAACCGTAACTTTAACAGAGCAAGATAGTGGTGAAGAGGTAGAGTACACAATAGTAGGTGCGCAAGAGTCGTGTCCTGATAGAGGGCTTATCTCATTCTACTCACCGATGGCTAGGGCGTTATTGGGTAAAGAAGAGGGTGATGAGGTGGAGTTAAATCTTCCAAGTGGTAAAAAATCTTATGATATAGAAGAGGTTTTTTACAAAGAGATTTGTCTATAAGAGGTATTTTATGGTAAGAGTTGGAGTAGTTGGAGCTAGTGGATATACAGGGCTTGAGCTTATAAAAATGTTGATAACTCACCCAAATTTTGAGTTGAGTCTAGTTGCTACATCTACTGGTGATAGTATGATAGAGGATATCCACCCATCTTTGGTAGATGTTATCACTATGAGTGTAGAAAAAGCTACTGTTGAATTGGTAGTAAGAGAGTGTGATTTAGTCTTTTTGGCACTACCACATAAAACATCTATGGGGTTTGCTAAAGATATTTTAAATGCTGGTGTAAAAGTTGTTGATTTATCAGCAGATTATAGATTGGATTTAGAAACCTATGAGAAAGCATACTGCCAACATGAAGATGTGGAGCATTTAGATGAGTCTGTATATGGGTTGATAGAGTATTATAAAGATGAGTTAAAATCTACTAATCTATCAGCAGGGCCTGGGTGTTATCCTACTGCTACTTTGCTTGGGATATTGCCATTTGTTCCTTACTTACAAGAGAGTAGCCCTCTATTTGTAGATGCTAAGTCTGGTGTTAGTGGAGCAGGTAAAAAGTTGAGCGATACAACACACTATGTAACGATAAATGATAATATCTTTGCCTACAATCCTCTAAAGCACCGTCACGCACCAGAGATAGCAGAGAAGATAGAAAAGATTGGTGGTAAGAAGATAAATGTAAATTTTGTGCCACATCTTATATCGGCGACTCGTGGAGAGTTGGTAAGTGTTTATGGAGTCTTGAGTGAAGATATTGACCCGTTAGAGGTGTTGAAAGAACACTATAAAGATGCTCCATTTATCCGTATTAGAGAGAAGCCCGTTGATATAAAAAGTGTCTCAGGAACACACTTTTGCGATATATACGCTCAGCGAAATGGCAATGCTCTATTTGTAAGTTCTGCTATTGATAACCTCCTAAGAGGTGCGAGTTCTCAAGCCTTAGCATGTGCTAACTTGATGTGTGGATTAGATGAGAGTGTAGGGCTACCTACTATCTCTTATATGCCTTAAGGATATAGATGAAAGATAGTAAAGAGTATTTGGCAAAGAGAGCTTTTTTTGATAAGATTTTAACAATTTATGGAAGAAATAGTGTTGTAGAGGCTTTAAGAGATGATAGTTTGGAGATATATAAACTACACCTCTCAACAAGTAATCAAAAAGCTCCTGTTCTTGATGATATAGAAACTTTAGCAAAGAGTAGAGGGGTTGAGGTGGCTTATCATGATAAAAAAGCTCTATCTCGTATCTCTAAAAACGCAAAGCAAGACCAAGGTGTAGCACTCGATATCGTTTTAGACTCATTTATAGATGAAGATGAGTTTATCAACACTCATGATAGATATAGAGTTCTAATCTTAGATGGGGTAAATAATCCACAAAATATAGGTATGATTATCCGTTCGGCAACAGCTGGAAATATAGATGCTATCATCTTGTCAAAATCTATATCTATCTCACCATTGATTATAAAAGCTAGTGTTGGAACACTATTTCGTATGCCTATAATCAAGAGTAAAAATCTTCTTCTTAGCATTGAAAAGTTTAAATCAGATGGGGCTACGACTTATACTCTCTCATCTCATGCTAAAAATAGCTACTTAGATGAGAATTATAGTTCAAAAGTTCTCTTTGTTCTTGGTAATGAGAGTAGTGGAGTTACAAAAGAGATTGATAATATTTGTGATAAATCTATCGCTATACCGATGAGAAGAGGGGTTGAGTCACTAAATGTAGCTGTTAGTGCTTCCTTATTGGCTTTTATGCCTGATAGCTTGTAGATAATCATACTTTAACCACCTTTTAGCTATAATGAGACCTACTTAGAGAGCATTTATCTATGCTCTAGCAAAATTTACATAAAGGTTGGCTTATGAGAGATTTATTTACCTCGTTTAAAGATAATTGTGGTTTTGGACTACTCGCATCTATCGATAATACCCCATCACACAGAAACTTGGAAGATGCTGTTACTTCCCTATCAAGAATGATGCACAGAGGTGCTGTTGCTGCTGATGGAAAGACTGGAGATGGTTCAGGACTTCTTCTATCTATACCTAGAAAGTTTTTTGCCAAAGTGGCTGATGCTGATGGTGTAACACTACCTGAGCAGTATGCTGTGGCTATGGTGTTCTCTAAAAATCCTTCTGATTTTAACACTATTAAAGATATATGTCAAAATAATGATTTAAAAGTTATCTATGAGAGAGAAGTACCTGTAAATAGAGATGCCCTAGGAGAACAGGCTCTTGAGTCACTTCCTACTATCAAACAGGTTTTTGTAGCTCCAAACTCTATCATTGGTGCTAAGAGATTTGATGCTTTGGTTTATCTATCAAGAAAAGAGATAGAGGCAAAAATTTGTGATGATAGAGATTTCTATATCCCATCTTTCTCAACAAGTGTTATATCTTATAAAGGGCTTGTTATGCCAACACATATCAAGCAGTTTTATGTAGATTTAGCAGATGATGATTTTGAGATATCTTTTTGTCTTTTCCACCAGAGATTTTCTACAAATACACTTCCTGAGTGGAGATTGGCACAACCATTTAGAATGATAGCTCACAATGGTGAGATAAACTCAGTTACAGCCAACCGTTTCAATGTAGCTGCTAAAACAAAAGCACTTAAGAGTGAAGTTTTCTCAGATGAAGAGTTAGCTAGACTTGTGCCTATTATCCAGTCACAGATGTCAGACTCTGCTAGTTTAGATAACTTTTTAGAGTTTTTACGCATCAATGGAGTTGATTTCTTTAAAGCAGCTCGTTCAGTAGTTCCAGCACCATGGCAAAATGCTCCTCATATGGACGCTAAACTTAGAGCGTTTTATGAGTATGCTAGTACATGTTTTGAGCCGTGGGACGGACCAGCAGCTGTTAGTATGACAGATGGTAGATATATCGGTTGTGCGTTAGATAGAAATGGACTTAGACCATCAAAATATATCATTACAAAAGATAACAGACTTCTTATCTCATCAGAGTATGGTGTTCTTGAGACTCCAGAAGATGAGATTTTGGAGAGAGGAAGACTCCAATCTGGTGAGATGATGGGTGTGGATTTGAAGTATGGTAAAGTGCTTAAAAATGAAGATATCAACGAGTATCTAAAATCTATCAATCCACACGATGAGTGGTTAAATGAAAATATGGTATATCTTCAAGAGTATATAGATAATCCATTCTCAAATATCCAACTACCTCAAAAAGATGAGTTAGAGGCTAGACAGAGATACTTCAATATAACTTTAGAAGTTATAGAACAGGTGTTTGAACCGATGGTAAAAGAGGGTAAAGAGGCTACTGCTTCTATGGGTGATGATACACCATTAGCAGCATTTTCTAAACACCAAAGAAACTTTAGTGACTTCTTCAAACAGAAGTTTGCTCAAGTAACAAACCCACCGATAGACCCTATCCGTGAAAAGGTTGTTATGAGTCTAAATACAGGTTTTGGTGAGATTAGAAACCTTCTTAGTGATGATGCGCAACACGCAAAAAGACTTAAAAGTGTTTCACCTATCTTGTCATTGGAGAAAGTTGAACTTTTAAAAGAGTTTGGTAATCCAAAAGACCCGAAATTTGATGAGACATATCTATCGAAAACATACTCTACTACATATAAGTTAGATGAGGATTTAAAAACAGCACTTCACTCACTAGTAGATAGTATCGTAGCAGATGTTAAAGATAATGGTATTAGAACTATCATTTTAGATGATAGAGGAGTGGATAGAGAGAACTTAACAATGCCTATGCTTATGGTGGTTGGTAGATTAAATCAAGCACTTTTAGATGGTGGAGTTAGACACTTAGCTAGTATCATTGCTGTAACAGGTGAAGTTTATGACTCTCATATGGCTGCTTGTATGATAGGCTTTGGTGTATCAGCAATCTATCCACATATGCTATATCAAACAGTTGCTATGATAGCTAGAAGAGATGATGAAAATGCTGATTTAGCACCTGTACTTAAAAAAGTGAGAAAGTCTATCAATGCTGGACTTCTTAAGATTATGTCAAAGATGGGGATTGCTACAATCTCTAGTTATAGAAACTCTAAACTATTTGATGTTCTTGGGCTTAGTAAAGAGATTACAGATGAGTGTTTTGCTGGGGCAAACGCACTTCTACACGGATTGGGGTATGAGGATATAGATAGTAGAGTGAAAAAAGCTCATAAAGATGCTTATGCTAAAGATACAGCTAACCGTATCTTCCCACTAAATATCGGTGGATACTATAAGTATATAAGCAAAGGTGAGTTCCACGACTTCTCTCCAGCTACTGTTCATGCTATCCATAAATTATCAATGAGTGGTAAAAGAGATGATTTTGATACTCTTAAAAACTTGGTTAATAAGAGAGATAAGAAGTTTATCCGTGACTTCTTTGAACTTAAATCAGATAGAGAGCCTATCAGTATAGATGAAGTTGAACCATTAAGTGAGATATTTAAGAGATTTTCAACTGCTGCTATGAGTTTGGGTTCTATCTCACCTGAGGCTCACGAGTGTTTGGCTGAAGCTATGAATACTCTTGGTGGTAAGTCAAACTCTGGTGAGGGTGGAGAAGATGAGGCTAGATTTGGTACTATCAAAAACTCAAAAATTAAGCAGATAGCATCTGGTAGATTTGGTGTAACACCAGAGTATTTAGTATCGGCTGAGGAGTTACAGATTAAAGTGGCTCAAGGTGCGAAACCAGGTGAGGGAGGACAGCTTCCAGGGCATAAAGTATCTCCACTTATCGCTAGACTTAGACACACAACACCAGGTGTAACACTAATATCACCTCCACCACACCACGATATCTACTCTATCGAGGATTTGGCACAGTTGATATTTGACCTGAAACAGATAAATCCAACAGCTAGAATAGCAGTTAAGTTAGTATCAACAGCTGGTGTTGGTACTATCGCTGCTGGTGTAGCTAAGGCTTATGCTGATAAGATTATCATCTCTGGAGCAGATGGGGGAACAGGTGCTGCGCCTATTGGTTCTATCAAATTCGCAGGTAACCCGTGGGAGCTTGGACTTATCGAAGCTCACAATGCTCTAAAGGCAAACAATCTTAGAGGACAAGTGGAGCTTGAGACTGATGGTGGGTTAAAAACAGGACTTGATGTTATCAAAGCTGCTATCTTTGGAGCTGAATCTTATGCGTTTGGTACAGGGGCATTGACAGTTATCGGGTGTAAAATACTTCGTATATGTCACCTAAATAGATGTTCAGTTGGTATCGCAACACAAGAAGATAAGCTAAGAGACCACTATGAGGGAACAGTTCAAAGAGTTATCAACTACTTTACACTTCTAGCTGAAGATGTTAGAGAGATATTAGCAGAGCTTGGATACAAATCTCTTGAAGAGATTATCGGTAAAAATGATTTACTTCAAGTTATAGATGATGAGTTTGCTAAGAAGTTCTCATTTGATAATCTACTTTATAAATTAGATGGTGTAAATACAAGACAAGTACCATTTAATGAGCCTTATGATAAAAATGAGTATGAAAAAGAGATACTGAAAGAGATTATGCCAGCGATTAAAAATCCAAAAGACCCTATGGTTCTTGAGAAGCCTATCTCTAACCTAAATAGAAGTTTTGGTACTTTAATCTCTGGAGAGATTGCTAAGTATTATGGGGATAAGGGACTTCCTGATAAGACTATCGACCTTAGACTTACAGGGACAACAGGACAATCTCTAGGGGCATTTTTAATCCACGGAGTTAGTATCCATGTAAATGGAGCAGGTAATGACTATATCGGTAAAGGTATGAGTGGTGGGCGTATCATCATCACATCTCAAAACCGTGGTTCGGACTTCTCACTAGGTGGTAACACATGTCTATATGGTGCGACAGGTGGTAAGCTATATATCAATGGGCAAGTTGGTGAGAGATTTGGTGTAAGAAACTCTGGAGCTATCGCTATCGTTGAAGGAACAGGTGACCACCCTTGTGAATATATGACAGGTGGAGCAGTTGTTATTCTTGGTAAGACTGGTGTCAATTTTGGTGCTGGTATGACAGGTGGTGTTGCGTTTGTGTATGATAAAGAGCATACATTTGTAGAAAATATCAACAGAGAGCTAGTTGAACCAGTAAGAATAGATACAGATGAGACAGATATTGAGAGATACTATCTGAAAAAACTACTTAAAGATTACTATGTAGAGACACAGAGTGAGTTGGCAAAAGAGATACTAGATAACTTTAGAGTAGAGATAAGAAACTTCTGGATGGTTAGACCTAAAGATATGAAAGGTCCTTTGAAGATTGAGGAGGGTGAATAATATGTTAAGATTTTTTGATTTAGAGAGAATAGAAGCAAAAAAAAGAGATGTGGTTGAGAGAACTAAAGATTTTGATGAGATATATGAGATTTTTCAACCAAATAAGAGTAAAGAGCAGTCAGAGAGATGTATCCAGTGTGGAGACCCATATTGTCATAATGGGTGTCCTCTTCACAACTTTATCCCTCAGTGGCTAAAGGCTACTGCTAGTAAAGATTTGGAGTTTGCTTTTAACCTCTCAAACCAATCTTCACCTTTCCCTGAAGTGATGGGTAGAATATGTCCTCACGATAGACTTTGTGAAGGTTCTTGTACTCTAAATGATGGGTATGGAGCTATCACTATCGGTTCTGTTGAAGCTTATATCAGTGAAGAGGGTTTCAAAAAAGGTTTCAAACCTAAATTTGCTACTAAAAAGCTAGGTAAAAAAGTGGCTATTATCGGTGCTGGTCCAGCTGGGCTTTCTGCTGCTACATTTTTACTTAGAGAGGGTGTTGATGTAGAGCTTTTTGATAAGCAAAGTAGAGCAGGTGGATTATTGACTTATGGGATACCTGGATTTAAACTCAATAAAAATGTTATAGCTAGAAGAGTGAAGATACTTCAAGAAGCAGGAGCTATCTTCCACCAAAATGTAGAGATAGGCAAAGATAAGAGTTTTGAAGAGCTTTGTGAAGAGTTTGATGCTGTATTTATCGGTGTAGGAGCTACTAAAGGTAGAAAAGCAGGACTTGTTGGAGAAGAGGCACCAAACTGCTACTTGGCTATGGAGTTTTTAGTAGATATACAAAAGAAACTTTTTGATGAGAAAAGAGATTTGAATATCGATGTAAAAGATAAAAAAGTGGTAGTTATCGGTGGTGGTGATACTGCTATGGACTGTGTTAGAACTTCACTTAGAGAGAAGGCAAAATCAGTTAAGTGTCTATATAGAAGAGATGCTCACAATATGCCTGGAAGTAAAAAAGAGTATATCAATGCTAAAGAAGAGGGTGTTGAGTTTGAATTTTACACATCTCCTAAGGAGTTGATTACTGATGAGAATGGTAAAGTTATAGCTATTGAGATGGTAAAAACTAAACTAACTCAGCCAGATAGTAGTGGCAGACAGAGAGTAGAAGAGGTAGCAGGAAGTGAGTTTAGAGTAGAGGCTGATGTTGTTATCTTTGCTCTTGGATTTGACAATGTAGAGTATCCTTTCTTACTCAATAACGGTATAGAGACAGATAAGTGGGGTGGTATCTTGGTAGATGATAGTTATCAGACTACAAAAAATGGTGTTTTTGCTGGTGGAGATTGTCATAGAGGAGCTGATTTGGTTGTAACTGCTGTAAGAGATGGTAGAGATGCTGCTAAAGCTATGGTGGAGATGCTAACAAAATAATGAGAGATTTTATCGAAGCTACAATTTGTGCCAATGAGGAGATATATAACCATATAAAAGATGGTATAACTGATGAGTTAGCGTTAGAGGTTAGTGTTGGTGCTGGTGGGGATATCAGTACAAAACTTGACCTTTTGGCTGAAGAGATATTTGTAAAGTATCTCTCATCTTTTGGGGTTATAGAGTCTGAAGAGAGTGGGATTATAGGGCAAGGAGATGCTCATATCATATTAGACCCGATAGATGGCTCTTCAAATGCTCTTAGTGGATTTCCTTACTTTGGTACATCGGTAGCTTTGATAGATGAGAGTGGACTACTTAAGTATGCGATAGTCTGTAATTTGGCAAATGGTGATATATTTGTTAAAGAGGCAAATAAAGAGTTGGTTCAAGGTAAGCTTTTTTCAAAAGATTTTAGTTTGGTAAATGAGATTAAAAAACCCAAAATAGGGCTTTTTGAAAAGGCTTATGCCAATGCTAAATTGGTATCACTACTAGATAGTGAAGGGTTGAAGTTTAGAGCATCTGGTGCTATCGCACTATCATTGGCTTACGCAAGAAGTGTAAATTATGTGCTATTTGTTGGAGAGTTTCGTATATATGACTTTGCTGCTGGATTGGCTCTATGTGAAGGGCTTGAAGTAATAGTTGAGCAAGATTATGTTATAGTATCGAAAGATAAAAATATAGCTACAAAGATAGAAGAGCTTATTAAGATAATAAAAGAGCAGGAGTAAGATATGTTTAGTAGTATTTTTGGTAAGAAAAACACCAAAGAGGATACTCCAAATCAATGGATAAAGTGTCCTAAATGTACATCTTTGATGTTTTATAAAGAGGTTGAAGCCAAACATAATGTATGTCCAAAGTGTGGTCACCATTTTCGTATTAGTGCTGATAAGAGAGTAGAGATTATCGCTGATGAAGGAAGTTTTGTAGAGTATGATGCCTCTTTAGCTCCTATTGACCCGTTGAAGTTCTCCGATAAAAAAGCATATAAAAAGAGGATAGAAGAGGCGAAAGCTAAAACAGGTAAAACATCTTCAGTAGTAAGTGGTAGCTGTACTATTGGTGGAAATCCAGCTGAGCTTGTTGTGTTTGATTTTGCTTTTATGGGTGGAAGTTTAGGTTCAGTTGAGGGTGAAAAGATAGTAAGAGCTGTTAATCGTGCTATCGAAAATAACTCGGCAGTTATTATAGTCTCAGCAAGTGGTGGGGCTAGAATGCAAGAGAGTACATACTCACTTCTTCAGATGAGTAAAACTTCAGCAGCATTAAAAAGATTGAGTGATAAAGGGTTGCCTTATATCTCACTGCTAACTGACCCTACATTTGGTGGTGTATCTGCTTCATTCGCATTTTTAGGTGATATTATCATGGCAGAGCCTGGGGCATTGATAGGTTTTGCTGGAGCTAGAGTTATCAAACAGACTGTTGGTGTTGATTTACCTGAAGGTTTCCAACGCTCAGAGTTTTTACTAGAGCATGGACTTATAGATATGATAGTACCTCGTGGAGATATACACCAAACTTTAGCTGATTTATTGAAACTATTTTCATCAAAAGAGAGTATCGCTTAGGTAATGTTTTAGTATGATAAGGAGTGTATAATTTTAAATCTAATTTAGAATTATACACAAAAGAGTACTTCTTTTGTAGTACAACGGGAGTATGGCTATGTCATTAAAAACAGAATCTATCATAAAAATAATACTTTTTATAGCTACTTTTATATATATTGTTATCTTATATCTTTCATTTGAAAATAAAACTATTCTACTCTTAAGTGGTGTAGGTTTATCTCTTCTTCTTATCGTTGTTTATATGTATTATCGTGATGCCAAAAAAAACTTTATTATAAACTCACTATATGATACTCAGACAAAATTATACAATAGACAGTATTTTTTAGCAGAGCTTAGTACAACTCATGAGAGAGCATTAAGGTATAAGTCACCACTATCTATCATAATGATAACTATCAAAGATTTTATGAACTTCTCTGCTAAAGAGCAATCCAACATACTAAAAGAGATGGGTAAGACAATGTTAAATCATACAAGACAGAGTGATATCGTATCTCGTTTTGATGATGATAAGGTTATGATGCTTCTACCGATGACAGACTATCTTCACGCATCTATCGCTAAGGATAGATTTAAAAATATTTTAGCCTCTATTGATTTTGAAAATGGAGTTAATGTTGAGTTTATATTTACGATTGTAGAGAATGATTTATCTGAGAGTTCAGATGAGTTTTTAATCAGATGTTTAGAGAGCAATATCTCTAGCCAATAGAAGAGGGGATTTAACCCTCTCTTTTCGCATAAAACTCTTCTCTAAACTCTTCAAATCTCTCTTCTAGTATAGCTTCTCTCATCTGTTTCATCAGGTTTAAGTAGTAGTATAGATTGTGTATTGTTGCTAGTCTAAAGTAAGTTATCTCTTTAGCACGGAAAAGGTGTCTTAGATAGCTTCTTGAGTATGTTTGACATACCATACACTCACACTCTGGGTCTATTGGTGCTTCATCTGTGGTATAACAAGCTTTTTTGATATTTACTTTACCAAATGATGTAAAGAGTGTTCCATTTCTAGCATTTCTAGTTGGCATAACACAATCAAACATATCTACACCACGATATACATTTTCAACCAAATCTTCAGGAGTTCCTACACCCATAAGGTATCTGGGCTTATCAGTTGGCATAAACTGAGTAGTCCATTCAACAGTATCATACATATCTTGATTTGCTTCACCCACACTAAGTCCACCGATAGCAAATCCATCAAAATCTAAAGCACAAAGCTCTTTTGCTGATTTTTCTCTAAATGCTTTATCTGTTCCACCTTGGATTATAGCAAATATATTCTGCTCTACACCTACACCTTGAGTCTGTTTCTCTCTAAAGTATCTGATTGATTGCTCAGCCCATCTTGTGGTTCTCTCAATAGATGCCTTGATACGCTCTTGGGTAGCTGGTAGGGCAACTAAATCATCTAGTATCATCATAATATCTGAGCCAAGATTGTGTTGAATATCTATAACTTTTTGAGGGGTAAAGTAGTGTTTTGAACCATCTATATGGCTTTGGAATGTAATTCCACCCTCATCTATCTTGACATTATCGCTTAGTGAAAAGGCTTGAAATCCACCACTATCAGTTAGGAAACTTTTTGGAAACTTGGTAAATCCTTGAAGTTTACCCATCTTATCTACTACACTATCAGTAGGTCTTAAGTACATATGATAGGTGTTTGCTAAGATGATTTGAGGCTTTAAAAAAGTTGTCAAATCAAGAGCATCAAGAGCCTTTACAGCACCAACTGTTCCAACGGGCATAAATACAGGAGTTTTGATAGTAGAGTGGGCTGTTTGTATAGTACAGGCTCTGGCTTTTTTATCAGTTTTATCTATATGAAATTTCATTTTGTTATAATATCCTTTTAAAATACGCAATTATACCAAAATAGGGCATAAATGAAAAACATACTTATATTAGCCAATGGGGCTATTGCTAAACATTTTATAGAGTGGATAGGTCGTAAGAGAGTAGCAGAGAATAACTACTTTGTTCTCTCATACCATAGAGATAGTTTGCCAGATAATATAGGTAACAATATAGATGTCCTTGATGCCGACCCTACTAGCTATGCTAGAGTATCATCTATGATGAATCAACACATATTTTCAGATGTTTTTATAGTTATGGACGATAAGCAAGATGCTATATATGCTTTGAAAAATGTTAGAATGTGTGATGATAAAATTCGCATAGTTTTTGTAAATCAGTGGGACGATGAGGAGATAACTAAAGATGAAGATAATATCACAGTCTTAAATGAAGATGAGATTATCGCAGCACATCTATATGATAACTTACCAAATGTACCACTTGTAGCACAAAATGTGGGTTTGGGTAAGGGTGATATTATGGAGATAAGAGTACCTTATGGTAGCACTTATGCCTTTAGACATATAGGCTCTATCTTACAAAGAAAGTGGCAAATCTCTGCTATCTATCGAAATGAGCAGTTAATTCTTCCTACAAATGCCATTATGATAAAACCAAATGATACTCTTTTAGTTATCGGTAAGCCGACAGTTCTAGATGGTGTTTATCGTAGTATCAACCGTAGAGTAGGGTTGTTTCCTGAGCCATTTGGAAAAAATCTATATCTTTTGATAGATATGAGAAAAGATTTAAAAGATATTATAGAGTATGTTGATGAGTCTATATTTTTACTAGAGAAGCTTAAAGATGTATCTCTACATATTAGGGTGATATATCCAAGTGATTTTATACTATTAGAGAAGATAAAAAGTTATAATGATGATAATCGTATAAGAGTTCACATTTTATATGATAATGATAGTGATGATATCATCTCAGCTTTGGAGTATGATATACAAGAGTATGATATAGGATTGATAGTTAGTGGAGTAGATACATTTAAATCAAAAAGAGTTCAAAAGATACTCTTTGAGTTGAAAAAAGCTGTATATATCTTTGGAGATACTAAGCTATCAAACCTTAAAGAGTGTGTTGTTTTGATGGATGGAGAAGAGGAGAGAATGGAGGCTATATCATCTACGGCATTTGATGTTTCTGAATCTTTAGATTTGGGGCTTTGTCTTTGTGATTTTGACCCTGATGGGGATTTTGAAAATAAAAAGATTATTATAGAGCATTATGAGAACTTATCACAAATTTTTAATACTAAAATAACAGTACAACAGAAGATAGCAAATCCAATTAGAGAGATACAAAAGATGGATAACTTGATACATATCATACCTTTTGAGGAGGAGATAAAAGATAGAGCTTGGCATAAGCTTATCTCTACTCAAATTAAAGATTTTTTCTTCTCTATACCAAAACACCCAAAACTTTTAGTACCTTTTACTCCAAATGAGTTATAAATAGATAAAAATAAATAGAAAGTAAACAAAAAGTTTAAAAAAAAGAGATAAATGGTTAATTTATCATATACTTTTAGAATAAATTAAGTTTACAGTTGATATTATTTGATATAGAACATTTAAGGGAGAAGAGATGTTAAAAACAATCAAGATATTGACCGTCGTTTCACTACTAGGAAGTGGAGTATTGTATGCTAATAGTGTTAGAGATGTATTAAGCCAACAGGTTAAGTTTAGTCATAATGTTTTGAAGGCTTATAAAAAACATAAATCAAAGCATCTATTGACTCAAATTCACTCTATGAAAAAAGCAAATCTCCAACTTAAAAATAGTGTTAGAGACCCAGAGATAAAAAATCTACTTGTATTTTTGGATATCTGTTATGATGAGTTGAGAGTAACTGTAAGAAAGCCTTACTCTAGAGATAACGCACAACTTATATCTGATTTGAGTATCTCAATCAATGAGGGTACTCACTATGTTAAAAGAGCATTAAAAATATAATGATTAAGTAGTAAGTATTAAGTAGTAGTTGTTTACTATTTTTTGCTTATTACTTATCTACTACTCCATATCTCTTAACTTATATTACTTCCTACTTATTATCTAATCTAAAACTTACTACCTACTCACTACTACTTATTATATTAATCCCAATATGTGTATAATACAGACTATAAAAACAGAGGATATATAAGTGAAGAGATTGTTATTTGTAGTATTGATGTTGTCTATGCTTCAAGCTAGTAGTATCAAGGTAGCAGTATCAGCCAATGTTAGCTATGCCATAGATGAGTTAAGAGATGAGTTTTTATCTACTCATAAAGATATAAAGATAGATACGATAGTAGCAAGTACAGGCAAATTAAGCTCACAAATTATCCACTCAGCTCCATACGATATACTTCTTGGGGCAAATATGGAGTATCCACAAAAACTATACAGTATGGGGTTTGCCATAAGTGAGCCTAAAGTTTATGCCAAGGGTGCTTTGATTTTTCTAACTCGTAAAGATTATGATTTATCAGATGCTTTTAAACTCTTAAAAAGTAGTAAAGTTCATAAGATAGCCATAGCAAACCCAAAGACAGCACCTTATGGTATCGCTGGAGTGGAGGCTCTTCGTAATGCTGGTGTGTTGAGTGATGTATCCTCAAAGCTTATCTATGGAGAGTCTATATCTCAAACTCTAACTTATACGCTTCGTGCTTGTGATATAGGCTTAGTGGCTAAATCATCTATATACTCTCCAAAACTATCTAAAAATGAGTTAAACTATAAAGATGTAGATACTAGAGTATATAAGCCGATTGAGCAAGGTATTGTACTTTTAAAACATTCAAAAAAGAGTAGAGGTGCTAGAGAGTTTTATCTATTTTTATTATCTTCAAAAGCACAGAGGATATTTCAAAAGTATGGCTATGTTCTACCTTAGTAGAGGATTTGGTAGTTATGATTGAAAAATTGACAAGTGTAGATTGGACACCTTTTATTCTCTCTTTTAAATTGGCATCTATAACGGCTATTATACTTTTTATTATCTCTCTTCCAATATCTTGGTATCTTGCTACTACAAAATCTAGGGTAAAACCGATACTAGAAGCCATCACAGCACTACCTATCGTTTTACCTCCTTCTGTATTGGGTTTTTATCTCTTATGGGGACTCTCTGATAGCTCTTTTATTGGAGAGTTTTTATCTAGCCACTTTGATATCTCTCTTACATTTAGTTTTGTAGGACTTGTAATTGCTAGTTGTTTCTACTCTTTGCCATTTATGGTACAGCCCTTACAATCTGGTTTTGAAGCTTTAAATCAACATATGATAGAGGCTAGTTATATAGCTGGTAAGTCTAAACTAGAAACTTTGCTATATGTGGCTATACCAAATATAAAACCATCTTTACTTATGGGGTTTATCGTAACCTTTGCCCATACTATCGGTGAGTTTGGTGTAGTTTTAATGGTTGGTGGAAGTATCCCCAATGAGACTAAAGTGGCATCTGTTGCTATCTATGAACAAGTTGAGGTGATGGATTATGAGAATGCCCACATTTATAGTTTAGTTATGTTGATTATTAGTTTCTTAGTCCTTTTAGGAGTATATATCTTTAACCATAGATATAAAAGTAGATTGGGTAGAAGATGATAGAGATAGATATATATAAGATATTAGATGGTAGTAGTGGAGAGATGCCACTTGAGATTAAGTTAGAGATTGAGAGTGGTAGCTTTTTGGCTATTAGAGGTGAGAGTGGTAGTGGTAAATCGACTCTTCTTAGAGTATTAGCAGGACTTAGCGAAGCCTCTGGACGGATTGTTGTTGATAGTGAGGTGTGGTTAGATGAGGGCTACTCACTGGATATCCAATCTCGTAAGATAGGTTTTTTATTTCAAGATTATGCTCTTTTTGAAAATATGACTATCCTACAAAATCTACTCTTTGTAAATCGTGACTTGACTCTGGCTAAGAGACTTTTAAAACTTTGTGAGCTTGATAAGATGAGCCATAGACTACCACACTCTTTAAGTGGTGGGCAAAAACAGAGAGTAGCTCTTTGTAGAGCTATGATGAGAAGACCAAAACTGCTACTTTTAGATGAGCCTCTATCTGCTTTGGATATGGATATGAGGATTAAGCTTCAAGATGAGATAGCACTTATTCATAAAGAGTTCGGAACTACTACTTTGATGGTTAGTCACGATTTTGTTGAGATTTATAAACTCTCAAATCGTATAATCACGCTAAATAGTGGTAAAATCATAGAAGATACCACACCCCAAGATATATCTTTAAAAGATAACCTATTGTTAGATGGTGTAGTATTGGATATAATAGAGCAAGATGGTAAAAGTTTCTATCTCATCTCTGTACTCAATCAGATAGTAAAGATTGAGTCGGGTGATAGGAAGATAGAAGCTGGAGAGAGAGTTAAGTTAAGTAGTAACTCTTTAGCGATTGATTTAGGAGGTAGTTATGTCTAAACATCAAAAAATTTTATTGGCACTTCTGCTAGGGGCAATCTCTTTTGCTCTAATGAGTATGGTTTTAACAACGCCACAAGCCTCTTTGGTAGCTATTATCGTATTGATGGTTACTCTATGGAGTAATGAGGGTTTACCTTTGGCTGTTGTCTCTTTGATGCCTATTGTACTATTTCCAGCATTTGGAATTTTGACAACGAAAGAGACAACTATCAACTATGCTCACCCGATTATTTATCTATTTTTAGGTGGTTTTCTTATCGCCATAGCCGTCGAGAAGAGTGGACTTCATAAGGTGATTGCCAATAAGATGCTTGGGATTTTCCCATCAAGTGCTAGAGGTATCATCTTTGCTTTGATTATAACCTCAGGGCTTTTAAGCTCTGTACTCTCAAACACAACCACAGCACTTTTACTACTTCCTATCGCACTATTTTTGAGTGATGATGTAAAGATAAAGATGAGATTGGCTCTAGCTATCGCTTATGGTGCTAGTATCGGTGGGATATTGACACCCATAGGAACGCCACCAAATCTTATACTTATGGGTGTGATGGAAGATTATAGTTTAGTTGCTATGCCATTTGTAAAATGGATATATATGGTAGCACCTGTTGTTTTTGTGATGTTTGTTGTTGTTGGTTTTACTCTATCTTATGGACTCTCTAGCTATAAACTCAGTGTAGATATAGAGAGTCATAGTTTAACTTTCAATCAGAAAAAAGTGGCACTACTGATACTCTTGTTGATAGCTACACTTTTTTTGAATGCTCCTATAAAGCCTTACTATAATGGACTTGGTTTGAGCGAACCAGCTATATTGTTGGCTTTTGGTTTGGTACTTTTTATGCCACCTTTTGAGATACTTGATTGGGTAGATGATAGAGAGAGTATCCCTTATCGTATTATGTTTTTGTTTGGAGCAGGGTTTGCCATAGCTAAAGCTTTTACACACACAAATTTAGCAGATGAGGTGGCTTCAAAGTTGATATTTTTTGCTGATATGCCTTTTATCCTATTTTTGGTAGTTTTGGCATTTTTGATTACTTTTACGACAGAGATTACAAGCAATACAGCACTCATATCGATAATGTTACCGATACTATATAAAGTAGCACAAAATACAGGTATGGACGCTAGATTGGTGATGATGGTTGCTACTATCTGTGCCTCTTATGCTTTTATGTTGCCTATCGCTACACC
>Ga0256828_1000965_pt1 | contig 18637 bp, 17 predicted proteins | sample CV88metaG_FD_185993 | JGI IMG/M metagenome (GOLD analysis project Ga0256828, IMG submission 185993) | Hydrothermal vent microbial communities from East Pacific Rise, Pacific Ocean - CV88 | ecosystem: Environmental > Aquatic > Marine > Hydrothermal vents | place: Pacific Ocean: East Pacific Rise...
ACTTTATATATAGATAAGATAAAATTTGATAAGTATATATTTAAATTAATTAAAGGAAGCCAAATTAATGGTGTAAAAGAAAAATTCAAAGGAAAAACTAAGACCGATTTATTGGAATTATTAGAAGTGGATGATATTGAATTTAAACAGTTAAATAAAAAGACTTTTGAATTAAAATTGTTAAAAACAAAATTCCCAACTATATATGATAATAAAATTATTGAACTAAATAAAAATCAACATAAATACCAAAAAGTTAATCATATTTTATTGGGGTATTCAAATGTTTCTGATAGTAAAACAGGAATTGTGGAAGAAAAAGTTGGTGAATATTATTTAAAATATCTACCATTAGAAATGATTGAAATTCATGCTTCTATATTTGGTGCTGCTGGTAGTGGTAAGTCTGTTACAGAAACTATGATAATCAAATCTTTAATAGATTCTTTAATAATTGAAAATAGTGAAGTTGATAAAATATTTATACATGATTTTAAAAATATTGAAAATCAGAAAATGAAAAAATTTATTGAAAAACAAAATAATCCAGAATTGTCAAGAAGGGTAATAACTTCGAATACTATGGAAGAATTAAAGATAGTGTTAGAAAAAATAAAAATGATTCAAAATTATCGTAATATTTTAACTAATATGAAAGGTAAAAGCAAATGGTATGGTGGGAAAATTTTTATAGTTATAGATGAAATCAATGTTGGGATGGCTATGTTAGAATCTAAAAATAAATATGAAAGAAAATTAGCACAAGAAGTTGAAATGCTTTTAAAAGATATAGCAATTCAGAATCGGTCAGCAAAAATATTTCTACTTTTAATTGGGCAATCGAATCAAGCGCAGGATAATTTTGATTCGCTTTTAAACAAACAAATGGCAATTAAATATATACTAAAAAATAGTTATAATATAACATCAAGTAGTTGTCCACCAGCAGTAGAAGAAGCAGGGATAGATATGTCTGTTGCTAAGAAAGGTGAAGTCTTATTATATCATTCTGAAATGGGTTGGTATTTTAAATATCTAAGTGCATATTTAGAAGATGATTATTTAGATAAATATAAAAATATAAAAGTTGGAAAGCAAAAAAAAGAAGATGAAGAATTTGAATTATATGTGCCACAAGTAAAATCAAAATTATTAAAAGAAAAAAAAGATTTTTTAAATAAATTAAAAAAAGCAGGCGAAATAGATAAAGATGAAGAATTTGAATTATATGATGAATATAAACAAGATTTAACACAAATGATAGATGAAGTAAAAAATGGTATATATATAACTGATTCAGAACAATTTGAATTTGTAAAATACGAAACATTTATAGAAGAAGAAGAAAAAGAAGAAAAAACAGTATTTAATTTTGAAGAAAAAGAAGAAAGTAAAGAAAAAACAGTATTTAATTTTAATTTTGAAGAAATAGAAGAAACAAATGAAAACGAAATAGAAATTTTAGAAGATGAAAAGAACGAAATAGAAAAAAATGATAATAAGATTTTAAAAGAAATTGAAATGTTAGAAGAAAAAGAAAACCAATACACAGAAGAAGATTATATAGATAATATTGAAGAAGAAGATAAAATAGAAGAAAGTAAAGAAAAAACTGTATTTAATTTTAATTTTGAAGAAATAGAAGAAACAAATGAAAACGAAATAGAAATTTTAGAAGATGAAAAAAATGAAATAGAAGAAAATGATAATAAAATTTTAAAAGAAATTGAAAAACTAAATGAAGAATCTGAAAAATATACAGAAGAAGATTATATAGATAATATTGAAGAAGATGAAATAGAAGAAAAAGAAGAAAATAAATTATTTTTACAAAAAAACAAAAAAGATGAAAAAAAAGAAAAACAAGTAGAAGTGTCTATTTTAGGGGATAAAAATATTAAAGAAGAAGAAAATATTACTAAAGAAGAAGAATTTAAATTTGATTTATAAAGACCTTTATTTTTAATATATAATAGAATTATGTGTTAGCTGATAAAAATTATTAATTAGTTAATACATATATATATATAAAAAACAAATAAAGGAAATTAAATGAAAAAAATAATAATAGCAATAGCAATGTTAGGAATAAGTTTAAGTTCATTAGAAGCAAATATAGCAAGGCATGTAAGTAATAAAGAATTTTGTAATGTAAATGCCCAAATTTTAATAGATAGATGTTATCAAGAAGAAAAAAAACATCAAGTTACCCTTGTTTGTCATAGAATATTTGAAAACATTAAGAAAAAAGGACCAAATACATGTTCGATTCTTATAGGGAATTATTTAATAAATTTTGAAAAAAGTATTTATCGTATTTATTTTTTAAAACCACAAAAATTTAATTTCATAGGTGTTGATGAAAATGGGAAAAGGATTTAATATGAATATGAAAAAAATAATAGCAATAAGTATGATTTTAACAAGTATGTTAATGGGTGATGAATATGAAGCAAAAGTCCAACACTGTTATGAAAATGAAGATTATTTAATGAAAAAAGTAGCAATTTTACAAGATTTGGGTGTATTTTTACCAACATCAGAAGTGACTTCAATTTATGATATTAGAAGTAATTTATCAAAAACCAATACTTTTGGTGGTTATGGAAAAATCTTAAATAATAAAGAAAAAATAGAAGAATGTATTATAAATACTGAAAAATATATGAATAGATATTCATTTGTGGATTATGATAAAACATCTGTGAATGACGAACTAATTTTAGATAGATTTGAAAAGAATTATATTTTTCACAAAATAGATAATTATGAAATTAAAGTATATAAAACTTTAAAATATGAATATCTAAATGGTGATGTTATATTTGAAAAAGGGTTAGAAAATAATATCAATTTTTTAAAAACAAAAGAAATAGCAATATTTAAATATTTGATTAAAGAAAAATCAAATTTCACAAAAAAATTTATAGATAAATATGGTTCTGATTATGAAGGTTGTATTAATTGGCTTATTGAAAATTCAGTTTCAAATGGTATTAAAACAACAACTGATGAAAATTATGTAATAAAACAAAATGAAGTTTTTAATGATTACTTTAAAAAAGATGGAATACTATCAACATATCTTAACATAGATTTTAATCCAACTTCATTACAAATTCAAAAATATCAAAGCTATGGTTATTATACACAATTGAATCAAGTTAGAATAGGCAGTATGAATACTATTAAAGATTATATTTATATAGATTTAATAGTAAATGAAAAAGAATATGAAAATACAATATTAGAAGCTTTAAATTCAATTAGTGGATTTAAAAATGATACTTGGGTTGGTAATATAATGTATGAAAATAGTAATAATGAACACAAATATATGTTGAAAAAAGATAATTATACATTTGAAGAATTATTAAGTATTTTGCATTATTATTATTCTATGACAGAATCTTTGAATTATAATTATGTAAAAGAAGTAAAAGTAAAAAATATATATGGAATGAAATATCAAGACCAGTATAAAAATGCTAAGTGGACATATTATCAAATTTATAATTTACATAAACCAATATGTGTTAAAACTGAAAAGGTTAAATTTATAGATTCAGATGTTATTTTAGATGAAAATTGTGCTGTAAATATAAAAGAATTTGAAGAAATAGGTGATAATTGTGATGTTTTAAAAAGAAATATAAATAAAATAGGTAAATTAGATGTTTTAAAACTTAAAAAATGCGATATAAATATTTATGATTTATATAAATATGGAATAATAGATGATGATACTACTGATTTGGATATTTGTGACGCTTATCCAGAAGACATTAGTTGCAAATCTTTATCCAATACAAATGGATTGATATTAACAGTTCCAGCAAATAAAGATAGTGCAAATTTGATTAGACAATTGAAAAATAATAATATTTCTACTAATAATATTAACAAACTATATGAAAGCTTAAAAACGCTTAAAAAAGTATATGATACTAATAATTTAGAAGATGCTTTTTCAAATATGTTTATAGCAGATTTTGAAGATTTAATAAATAATAAATATAATAATGTTAAATTAAAAAATTTTAACAAATAAAAAAAATAAAGGAAAATAAATGAAAATATTAATAATAATGATTTTGATTATAAATAGTTTAATAGCAGATGAATTTTTAAATAATAATTCGTCTTTTTGTAAAAAAAATGTAAGTTATATGATAGAAATGTGTCAAACTGAAGGTATTAAAGGAAATACATATAATACTAATGAATGTGTAAATTTTTATTATAATCTTTTAAAAAATGAAGATGATTGCGACAAAATATTAATTAAGAACAAAAAATATAATGTAAATGACATGTTATTTTTCAAACAACATGTAGAATTAAAATATATAACTGAATAGTATATGTTTTTTTTATATATAATACTTTAAAAATCAACTAATAAATTTTAAAGGTTGGTTTTAAGTATTAATTATAAAGGAAATATAAATGAAAAAAGTAAGTATAGAAAAGTTACAAAAATCACTTCAAGAAAAGTTTAGTAATCATTTTGATAATGACAGCAGATTTATTTCAGATGCAAGAAGTATGGGTATAAATATTAAAAATATAAATGCTGATTTTGATTTTAATGAAAAAATATCTGTAAAATTAAAAATGAAAGCAAATTTAAGTAGTCGCCAATTAGAAAGAATGGGATTAGAATATGTAAGTATATATTTTAATGGTAAGAATTTTTCTTATGATAATATATATGAAAAAAAACAAATTAAAAATGATGTTGTATTGATGAAAGAAGATGAAGATTTAAATAAAAATATACCAGAAAAAACACAAGAACAAAAAAAGGATTATAGAAAAATATTAGATAATCTTTTAAATAGATTACAAGAAACATTAAATGAAGAAATAACAGTGTTTTATAAAGATATAAAAGGAATAAATTCTGTATATATTTTTTTAACAACAAAGAAAGATGGTATATTTAATTCAACTAAAGATATGTTAAAAAATTTAAATTATAAACTGACAATAAATAAAGTTGTTTCAGACTATAAAATTTTAACATCAATTTTAGAAAAAAGACTAAAATTAAGAATACCACCATTAATTCAGCAAAAAAGACAGCTTGTTATGTTTGGAATGTTTGATAAAGAATTTACTTTAAGAATAGAAAATGTAAAATTACAATTAAAAAATATACAACAAAATAAAGCAAAAATAGAAGATGAACTTAAAGAAGAAATAACAGATTTTTCACAAAGTATATATTTATATCAATTACAAGATTCAGTAGAAAATAATTTTAGTTCAATTAAAAATGAAGAAGATATTCAGTCTTTATTAAGGACAGTTAGTTTATCTGAATATACAATAAAAAGGAATTTTAACAAAGTATTTTTAAATAAATTAGAATCGTTAGAAATAGATACAACTGCTGTTAAGGATTTATTATTATGAATTCAAAACAACTAAAAAAAATAAGCTATCTTTTTAAAAAATATTTAAATAAAACTGAATCAAGAAAGAATTTAACAGTTCTTTCTGTCTTTAAAAAAACAAAAGATAAGAACCTTTTTCTTTATTTACAAACAAAAATAAATGAAATTAAAAATTTACCAAATTATAAAGAAGATTAAAAACATAAAAATAGAAATTATATTATAATATATATATTATAATATAAAAAAGGAAAAATATGAAAAAAATAGATAAACATACAATAATAGTATCAGTTTTTTTATCAATTACAATACCGATTATTATAAATAATATATATAACGAAACACATAAAAAAGAAAAAAAAGAAATGGCTTATATTTTAAAAACAAATCCTATAAAAAGACAGATGGAATTAGATAAAATAAAAAAAAGAATATCAATATTAGATAAAAAGATAAAAGCTAAAAAAATATCAAAATAAATAATCTTCAAAAAAAATCCAAAAAAAATAAAAAAAATAAAAAAAAGTTAAGAAAACTTTTTATGTATTAATTAAAATAATGTTATTAATCTATTGGTATTAAAGGGGGGCGTAGCCCCCCTATATACTGATAGTTATATAATGTAATTTTAATAATATGTAAAAACTTGGTTTTCAGGAAGCCAAAGGCTTCCCTTGTATTACTTTATTCAACCTGTAGGCAAAAGAAAGAAAATAAAAATTGAAATAGAATTAATTAAAGAAATAAAGATAAATAATAATAAAAAACAGCTAAATTTTAATTAAAAAACAGCTAAATTTAAGTGATTTTACATAGCAAGACATAGTTATCCTGTATTGAAGTTTTATTAGTTTAAGTTAGATTTTTTAAAGGGTTAGTTGTTTATATTCATTTTTCCAGTTTTCAAAATAATTATATCTATATTTTAATTCATTTTCAATTAAACTTGTAGTGTCAATATCTTTTAAATATTCTAATAAATCTTCATTTTCTAAAAAATCAATAGAATACATATCTTCTTCATAAATAGTTTTAAAATTATCTTCTTTTGAATAATCAATTAATAAATTTTGTTCAAATTCATATAAATTTTCAATAATTTCTTTTATATTTATACCTAATGTTTTAGAAGCAGTAATTAAATTATTATTATTCATTACTTTTTTTTCAATATCTTCATAAGATTTAGGTTTTATAGTTATTACTTCTTTTAAAATTTTATTATTTAAACATGCATTAACAAGATTTCTTAAATTAATATTATTATTTTTATTTAATTTTTCATATATTTTATTGATATTATGATAAGCTTTTTCAATACTATCTTTATCAGCATTTTTATATCTATTATCATAATTTTTTATAATATTATCAAAAATAGTTAAATCATAATTATTTATTATTTCTTCTATTTTATTACTTACTTCGATTTTTGTTATTTTATTTAAAGTATTAAATTTTTCAAAATCTTCATTATTTATGTAATTAACAACAATATTATTAGAAATATTATAAACTTCTTCATCATTAAAATTAGAATAGTCTTTATTTATTATTTCAATTATCTTATTATAATCATTATTTAAAGCACTTATATTATTAATTTCTAATATTTCTTTTAGTTTTTTATTATCAATTTCTTCTTTTGCTAATAATAATTTACTAAATAATTTAATAGTATCAAAAATTTTTTTATTATTAATAGTTTCTTTTACGGTTTTGTATTCAGTGAAAATGAAATTATTATTATCACTATCTTCTTTTTCTAAATACCAATATAACGGTCTATCGCTTTTATTCCATAATTTTATCATGTTCATGCAATTTTCTTGATAATATTTATATATTTTTTTTATTTTTAAACCATTACTTCTTTTGAAATTAGAAATAGTTGTTGTTTTTATTTCATTTCCAAACAAAGCTTCCCAAGCATTAAAAAATACTAAATCTTCTTCATCATTATTTTCATCAGTAAAAGCAGTTTTAAAAATATATTTTGCAATATATGAAGCAGGTGAAGCGATATTATTATTTTTAATTCTTTCTAATTTATTTTTAGTTTTTAAATATTCTTCAACATCTATTTCTTTATTATTGAACTTATCTTCTAAAATTATTAATTTTTCAGCATTTTCAGAAGTTTCTTTTAAAAGTGATTCATCATTATTTTTAGCAATATATTCGATATCTTGAAAATTAGCTTCTAAATTAAATTTTTCAACAACTTTTTGCATAGTTATCTTTATAAATTCATTTGAAATAATATCTTCATGATACCATATCAGTGCGTGTTTATGTGGTGTTAAATTAGTATGGTTTTCTAATTTACTAAAATGACTAAATTTATTATTTAAAATTCTTTCTTTTAATTTTTCTATATTATTTTCAATTTCTTTTTTTTCTTTGTTATTGGAAGCATTTTTTAATTTTTTTATTTCAATTTTTATTTCTTTTCTTATCTTTTTATTTTCTTCATTATATTTACTTCTTATAATTTTAGTGAAAAAAGCATATATTTCATTTAATTTTTTTCCACTTAAAATTATATGTTCTTTAAAATTTTCACCCTTCATTTTAAATTTTGGATTTACTTTTAAATCTTTACTACTTCTGTTATTTTTTTTGATATCACCTAATTTCCATTTATGAAATTCAGAAGGTAGTGTAAAAGTTAAAAAAACAGAAGATAATTGTTTATTTTCATTTTCTAAATATTTAATTTTAGCATATTGTTGAATAGCTTTTATTTTTTTATTTTGTAAAATGAAATTACCCTTTAATAATTCAAACTTAAATTTACCTTCTTTGTTAATATCTAATTTTAAACCTAATTTAAGTTTTTCTAAATTTTCATTATTTTCGAAATCAATCATTGGCATATCAGTTAAGTTATTTTTTAACCCTAAAACATTATCAATATAAAATTTTCTTTCATTTTCAGATTTTAAATAAAAATCATTTATCATAGTTAATACAAATTGATTATATTCTTCTAAGTGTTTATATTTATTATGTGTTTTAAATTTTTTTTCTTTAATTTCAAAATGTTTTTTATTATTATCTTTGATTATATTGGTATTTTTTTTACTTATATTTTTTAATAATATTTTCTTAACTGTTTTTCTTTTATTGTTGTCTTCAAATTCTTCTTTTTCTAATTTTATATTAATTAAATTATGTATAATATCAGTTAATTCATTATATCTATAATCTAAATCATTAATCTTAGTATATTCAATTTTATTGAAAATATCTTGTAATTCAGTATTATCAAATTGAATAGCTTTTAGTTTTTCAGTTTTAATAGGTGTTATTTTATTATTAATATTTAAAAATAAATCATTAGAATTATATCTATTTTGTTTTTCTAAAAAATTATTAACTATTTTTTTATCAGTTTTTTCATATTTATTAATAAAAGATTCAAAAGTAGTACCAATATTTTTATTCCTTTCGATATTTTCATATATAAATTCAATATTTTTATTATTTAATTTTTCTTTTTTATATTTTTTTATAATATTTTTATTTACATAATTATTCATTTTTTTATTACTTAATAGAAATAAATTATTTTTAGCCCTTGTGATTGCAACATAATATAATCTTTTTTCTTCATCTGAATCAACTTTAGGGAATTTATTATCTTCTAATCCATAAATAATAACATTTTCAAATTCAAGACCTTTACTTTTATGAATAGTCATTATTTTAACACCAGATAATGATTTGTATTTTTTTTCTTCTATATATTTAGTATAATTTTTAAATAAATTATTTAAAACAATTTCAAATGTATTCATTTTTATACTATTTAAAATTAAAGAAAAATAATAATTATAAATATCATTAAAATTATCATAACTATATAGATTATTAGTTTTTATTATTTCATCAATATCAGCTTTTAATTCATACATTTTTTCAATGTTTACTTCACCTTCAAAAAGTTTATTATCTATATATATATCTTTATTAAATTCATTTATTTCTAATTTATAAAAATTACTTAAAAAAAGAAAATTAATTAATTGAAAATCAATACCTTTTGCTTTATAATGAATTGGAATATTTCCTTTTTTAAGTATATTTTTTATTTCTAATATATTATAATTATTTCTTGCTAAGATAACAGTATCTTCTAAATTATCAAAAGATTTTAAAATGTTAATTAAATCATTATCTTCTAAATTTTCAATATATTCAATTTCATTATTTTCAAAAGATAAATTACCTTGTATTACTTTATTATCATCATTTAATTTATTATTTACAAAATCATTTGCAAAATTAATAATATTTTTATTACTTCTATAATTTATATTTAAATTTATTATATTGCTATTTTTGGTAAATTTTTTTATTAATTTAATATTACTGCCTTGAAAGCTATATATAGACTGATTTAAATCCCCAACCATAAATAGATTATTATTAGAAATCATTTTTAAAATTTCAAAAACAATCTTATTTGTATCTTGAACTTCATCAATTAAAATTTCATCAAAATAATCAGTTAATTTATATTTATTAATCTTAACTACAAAAAAGGCTTCAATAATAATATCAGTAAAATTCATAATACCATCTTCATTTTTCTTTTCTAAAAATCTTTTAACATAATCATCATTTTTTAACATATATTTATCAATAAATAAAATATTTAATTTATTAATAAAATCTTCAATATTTTCAAATTTTAAAATTAGTTCAATATTATTATTTATAAAGTTATCTAATTCAAATACATCACTTTTATTATTAAATATATTAAATTTTAAATTTTCTAAATATTTTTTATATGTTTTTTCATCATATATTATTTTTTGTTTATTAGTTTCAAAGAAGTTATGGTTTTCAAAATTATCTAATATTTTTTTAAAAACACTATGAAAAGTACCCATATAAGGTATTTTGTCAAAATCATATTCATCTTCTAATCTTTCTTTAAAATTGTTAGATGCTTTTTCAGTAAATGTAATAACCATTAATTTATTATTATCTTTAGTTTGTTTTTTGATTCTTTCTACTAATAGTGTTGTTTTCCCACTACCAGCAGAAGCATTAACAAAATTATTACTAATAGGTAAATTAATACATTTTAGCTGAATATCATTTAGTTTCATCTACACAATCCTTTTAAATTTTATATTTTCAAATATTATATATTTATTTGTAAGGAATTAATGTCGTGTCAAAAAAAAACTTTAAAATTCCTAAAATAAGGGGTAAATTGATGTTTAAAATTTAAAAGTGATTTTTTTAAAAAATAAATTATTGATTGTTTTTTGTTTCTGAAGAAAAAATATATATAATAGTTTTAACTAATAAAAATTATTAGTTTTAAATAAAAATAAAGGAAATTAAATGAAAAATATATTTAAAAAAAAAGAAATATTGAAAGAAGTAAAATTGTTTGAATTAGAAGAAAAACTAACAAAAAAATATTATGAAAAATTAGAAGAATTTGTAAATACTGAAATGAAAACAATAAAAGAAAACGAAAATATCAAAGAACTTATAAAAGAAACAAAACAAAATATAGCTGATGAAATCGAATTCAATATATATATAAGAAATCAGACTAATATAGAAAAAGCAATGGAAGAAAATGATATTTTAAAAATATATGAAATTTTAACTGGAATAAATCAAACAATCAATAATTATATGGAAATAGATTTCCTATTTAATTTAAGAAAAAGAAGTAAAAGGAAAAAAAATGATAAATAAATATAAAATGGAAATGTATGAAAAAATAGAAAAAGAAATTCAAGACCAGTTTAATTTAAAAACAGGATATTATTTAATAAATTCTTCTGCGATTAATGAAAATTTTATGATAGTAGTGAATTATACAGAAAACGTAGTTGAAATCTTAGTAATAAACTGCTTTTTTAATTACAATATAGAAGATAAAAAAACAATATTAGTATTTGAAAATAATGAACCAGTAGAATATGTTTTTAATAAATTAATAGCAAATAAAGAATTCTTATCACAACTTAAAAAGTATGAAAAAAAGGTAATAGATAAGTATTTTAAAGATATGTCAAAATTATTTGTTTAAATAATATTCAGCGATAATGGAAGATTGATTTTTTAGTATATTTTCTAATTCATCAATTTTCTTTTTTAAATCATTACAGTTATCTTTTTTTATATCTTTTTTATATAATTTTGATAAATTTTTAATAATTTTCTTTAAATCTTCATTGTTATATAAAAAACCCCTGCTACAATTACAATATTTAGAAACAGATAATATATTTATTTTTAAATCTTCTTCAATCATCTTTAATATACAGTTTTTAATTTTATTTTTCACTATTAATCCTTTTAATTTTATCAATAATTTTATCTATTTCAAATAATTTATATTTATATTTAATTTCTTCTAATATATCTATTTCATCAACATTATTTAAAATATTTTTTTTTCTAACTTCAATATTATTTGAAATATAATTTAATGTAGTAGATATTCTTTTATGTGCCATATAGTCTTTAATTTTAACTATATTTTCATCATTTTGAATTAAATCATCAATTTTTTTATGTCTAAATATATGGCAATGTAAATTAATTTTATTTTCATATTCATCAAAAATATTAAGTTTTTTTAATTGTCTATTAATTATCTGTAAATCAAAGACTTTATCAGTAATGTTATTAAAGAATAAAAAACCTTCATTATTATCTACTTTAATATTTTTTAAAAATAAAAATAAATCTTCATCAATTTTAATTTTATGTGTTCCACCACCTTTCATAGTATTTAAAAATAAAATATAATTATTGTTTTCTATATAAATATCTTCTTTTTTAATATTTAAAGCACTTCCAATTCTAATACCTGTTTTTATCAACAAAATAATAACATTTCTATATTTTTCTTCAATAATATCAAGATTTTCCCAAATCATTTTCATAGTATAATCACTTATATAATATTCCTTTTTATTATCATTTTTTGGAAAGTAATCTGTTTTATATATATGTGATTTTTCAGGACTACAATTATTATCTTCTATAACTATTAAAAAATTAAGAAATTTTTCAACATGATTTAATTTTATATTTCTGCTATTATTATCAATATCTTTATTTTTTAAGAAATTTAAAAAGTTTAAAACATCTTTTCTATATAAGTATTTTGTATTTATAACAATATTCAAAAATTCATATATATTTTTCAGTTCTGTGTTTAAAGTTTCAAATAAAACAACTTCCCTTCTATTGTAAATATAATGTTTTAAAGCATTTTCATATATAGTATTTTTCCAAATTTCAAATTTATTTGTTTTATCATATTTAATATAGTATTTACTTAATTGAAAAGTATTATATTGTAGTAATTTAAATCTTTCTATTAAAATTTTAAAATTAGGATTGATATTTTCAATAGTTTTTATTTCAATTAATGTAGTTATATTATTATCTTTTATAAAATTATTAAATATATATATATCTTTTTTAGAAAAATTAACATCAATTAAATAGTTTGTAATAGATAATTGTTGTCTAATAGTTTCATTTTTTACTTCTTTAAATCCATTAATAAAATTTATATCTGGAATTATATTATTTACCCTAAAAATACAATCACTTTCAGCAGTAGGATAGCATTTATTTTCAATTAAATATTTAAAAGCTTTATTGTAATCATTTAAATCTATTTTATTTTCATTATCATTATAAATTAAATTTAGATTAGCCATTTATTATTCCTATGTATTCTTTTGTTGTTTCGATTTCACTGTGATTTAATAGCTTTTTTACCAAAAATATATCATTGGTTTTGTTATATATATTAGAAGCTATTGTTCTTCTAAAATCATGTAAATTTACACCTGGTATTATTTTTCTAATATGTTTCAAGACAGTTGTGCTTCTAATAAATTGATGTCTTTTATTTACAAATATATATTTTTTGATTTTATTAGTTTTTATATATATATTTATTAAATTATAAAGATTATCATTTATATTAATACTAATTTTTTTACCAGTTTTTTTTTCTATTTTTGTAATGTTATATTTAGTTATTTCTTCTTTTTTTAAATTCTGAATATCACTAAACCTTAAAGGTGTTTGTATTAATAATAATGTAAATATTCTTATTTTAGGTTGAAATTCTTCTAATTTATTTATAAGTAATTTAACTTCGTCTTTTGTTAATATTTTTATTTTATTTTTAATTTTTTTCTTCTTTCTATATTCATTTTTTATAAAATAATTTTTTTTCAAGATACTTTTTAATAATAAAAAATCACAAAAGGTTTTAACAAACATAAAAATATTTCTTTTATTTTCTTTTTCAAATATATATTTTTTAAATTCTTCTAATAAAATTCTATTTATATTTTCATATTTATATTTATGTTTATTTAAAAAATTATTAAAAAAATTTATAGAAGCAATTATACTTTTAAAGCTATTTAACGCTGTTGCTTTATTTTTTAATAAATTTAAATATTCAATATATATATTTTTATTATCTTTTAAAAATAATAATGTAAATTTTTTATCATCAATAATATAGTATTCTTTTAAAATATTTTTAATTTGAATAATGTCCTGATAAAGATGTGTATTTTTATCTAAATCATCATTAAAATAAAATCCTATTAAATCAATATTTTTTTGTAAAAATGAAAAACTATTCCCAATAAAACCATATTTATTTATATTTACAATAATTGTATATTTAATTAAGAAATCATAATCATTATCAAAAATAAGTTTTTTATTATTAAAAGTCCATTCTTTATCAAAATACCATATTTTTAAATCAATATTGTTTTTAAGTTTATTTATAAAATCATTTTTATTAAATCTACATTTAACCCATTTTTTATTTAATATTAATTCTAAAATATAATTATATCTTTCTAAATAAGCTTCTTTATCTTTTCTAATAGTTGCTAAGATTGTATATATTTTATATCTTCTTCTTTGAATTAAAAAAATAAATAATAATCTTTCTTTATAATTTTTAATATTAATTCTATAATTTCTATTATTATCAGCTTTGAAAATTTCACCATCAATTAAATCAATTTCTTTTAAATTAAATTCTTTAAGCTTTTTTTTATATTCAGAATAATTCATTTAAATAATCCTTCATTGCTTCTTCTATATCAGTTTTATCATAATTAATATAAATATTTAACATGTCTGTAGAAGCATGACCTAATTGTTGCATAATAGCTATTTCATTTATATTAAATTTGATTAATTTTAAAGCATAATAGTGTCGAAAACTATGAAATGTTATATTTGTATTATGTTTTTTGTTAAATTTGTTTAAAAAAGAAATAGCATCTGAATAAGATAACTTTGTGTTTTTATTTTTATTTTTGTGAAATAGAAATTCTTTAATATTATATTTTTGTATATATTCTTCAATCAAGTATACTAATTTGTATTTAATAACAATTTTTCTTTTACTGTTATTAGTTTTTAAAACCCTTCTAACATATATAAGGTTGTCTTTAATATCATTTACCTTCAAGTCTAAACATTCACTTATTCTTAGTCCGCTATTTAATAAGATTTGAAATAATAATCTATATTTATCATTTTTAATGTTTTCAATTAATATAATATTTTTTTTATTAAATGGAATAAAATTTGTAACATTCTTTTTTAATTTTAATAGTTTATTGTTTTTAAGTTTAAATATATCATTATGAATACCTTTTAAATATTGAAATTCATAAAAGTTAAATATAGAAGACAGATAATTATTAATAACATTATTCGTAACGTTATTATTTTTGTGATAATTTATAAAAGAAACTATTCCATTTAAATCTGCTGTAAAATTCAGTTTAAACCATTTATTTAAAACTAATAAGTTGTTTTTTATAGTTCTTTCTTTTTTTAGATTATTTAAATAAATATAGTAATCAATATATTCAGGTTTATTTAAAATAATTAATATTTGCCTTTTATTTATAGTAATTTTTGATAACATAGAATAACCTTTTATTTAATTATAACTATATTATAATACTTTAATTTAAAATGAACACTTATTTGGTATATCATTCCCTTTGATGTTATACTATATTTTTTTTAAACTATATAATAATAGCCTAAAATAGGTGGTTTTGTAAAGGTTGATAACTAATGAACACTTTTTTATAAATTGAAAAAAAAACTTTTATAAATTTTAAAATTTTTTAAATTCCCTAAAATAGGGGCAAAATAGGGGTAAAAATAATATATTCTTAAAGAAATAATCATGTCAGTAAAAAAAATATAAAAAAATATATAATAGTTTCAACTTATAAAAATTATAGGTAATATAGTTTTTTGTAAGTATGACAATTAAAAAAAAATAAAACCAAAGGAAATAAAATGTCAATTGAAAATATAAATAATGGAAAAAAAGAAAATATTGGTGTAAAACCAAATAAAAATAGTGTAATGGAAATGTTACTATCAGAAGCTGGAACAGAAGAAATAGGTGAATTCGAACAGTTTATTAATATAAATATTAAGATGAAAGTTATAAATATTGTAGAAATCGAAAATGAAGATGGTGTAGTAAATAAATTACGATTTCAACATAAATCTGTAAATCCTGATACAGGCGATATGATAGAAGGTAGTTTTTCGGTTAGAAGTGAAGATTACGAAAAAGCAATAGATAAAAAATTATTAGAATTAAAAGGTAAAACTGTATTAGCATCAGGATTAACTATTTATAACCAAGATGTAAAAGATATTACTGGTAAAGTAATAAAAAGAAATGAATCTTATGGATTAATTTATGATGGTAAAAATTTAAAAGAAATACAAGAAGATGTAATGTTTGAAATAAATAAATATGTTGAAATAGAATTAACTTCAGTAGCTAATATATTGAAAAAGAAAAATGGAAAATCAGTAAAAACACAAGATGTTAAATTGATTTCAATTACTGAAAAAGATGGTAATTTAGTAAGTTTTGAATGTAAATTGATAGGACTTGGACTGGATAGAAAAGCGTATGATAAATTTTTATCCAAAAAAGTAAGAATAAGTAATATAGAAGTTAAATATGGTGTAGATGGAAAACCACAATATTCTACTGATACTGTTTTTGAATTAGTATAAAACAAAAAAAAGGATAAAAAATGGAAACAACTGTTAATATAGATGAAGATAATTTTAAAAAATTATTAAAATTAAAAACAGATAATGTTTCCTTTTCTACAATATTAAATGAATTTATAATAAATAATTACAAAGTTGAAACAGATAATAATATAGATAAGAAAAGGAAAATAATAAAATATTATAAGTTCGATAATAAAATTAAAAATATTATAAATTATCAAAAAAATAAACAAAATATTTCTACTTCTGCTTTTATTGATAAAGTTATTTTACAAATTCTTAAAAATCAATCTTAAAAACCATATAGTTTATTATTAATCAATAAATGTAAAATAATAAACTATATATATTTTACAAATTAAAAATAAATTTTTAAAAAAATAAATTCTTAAAAAAGCCCCATATATTCAGTATCTTTAATAATTAGAAATAAAAAATAATTATATGTTAGTAGAAAAATACAAAAAAATATATAATAGTTTTCATAACCAATAAAAATTATTGGTTTAAATAATAAATAAAAATCAAAGGAAAAAAAATGTTAGAATATTTTAATTTTAAAAGAAAAAAAGAAACGGTTTATCCGAAAAAATTAACAGAACATCAAGTAATGAATTTAATGGCATTAATTAATTATTATGATTATAAACTACTATATGTAAATAGTGAAACAGAATACGAAGAATTTGAAAGAATTATAAACATAATAAAAAAAAGGATAAAAAAACCTTTAGAAAATAAAATCGAAGAAATGGAATTATATCAAATAATAGAAGATGTAGCAAAATTATCTTTAAAGATAGAATCATTAGATTTTAAAAATAAATTGGCAGACCCAGAATTAGAAATTATTTTTGAATATAAAGATGCAAACCAAATACATAAACATGTAAATAAGAATAAATATGAAAAAAAATTTAGTAAATATTATGAAAGTTTAGTTGATGAATTTCGATTAAATAATAAGAAGAAAGAAGAAGAAAAAAGACGAATGAAAGAAGAAATGATAAATAATATAAATTGGAAATAAAAGGGGTATAAAATGAAATTAGATATAAATAAAATGATAATAATAGTGGTTTTAGTTATTGTAAGTATACAATATTTTGGTATATTTTTAAGTTTTGATAAAGCAAAATCAAGGGAATTAATTAAAGAAAATAAAATTTTAATGAATTATCCTAACTTGGATGAACAAATAGCATTAATGGAAGATGTTTGTCAAGAAGAAGAAAATGAAGAAATAGAAGTTGTTAAAGAAGAAACAAAAGAAGATGGTATTAAAAATAAAATTTTAAATATAAAAAAAAGTCATCTAAAGGAAAAAGAAAAATTACCATCTGATTATATTATTGATGAAAATACGATGGTAAATTGTAAAAATTATAAGTATTTTAAAAAAACAAAATCAGATATAGAAATACTTACAGAAGATGCTAAAAACAAAAAAAAGAAGATGGAATTTTTATACGGATTATTTATCTTATTAGTTTCGATAAAATTTTTAGGAAAAAAATAAAAAAAAGGAAATATTATGGAAAAGAAAGATAATTTTAAAACATCAGATGTGTTACTAAATGAAGATAATTTCAGAACTTCTGATAAATTTTTCGATAGTAAATATTATAATAAAAAAGGATATATTAATATTCCTAAAATATTTAAATTATGGATGATTTATTTTTTTATATTATCATTTTTTTCCATATTAATATTAATTAATTATATATATATAGTAGAAAATGAAATAAATATAACAATTAATGATATTCCAGAATTATTAAATATTAATGTGCAAATAGTTGTAATGAAGCAGTTTTTTTCAGGAATATGGCTTGTTTTAAAAGGTGAAGCAACATTAGATTTAACTTATTTTATATATGTTTTTTTATTTTCTTTTTTTATATCAGTTTTTTTGGTAATCAGTAAATTTAAAAAAATTAAACAAAAAGCTAAAATAACTTCCATGTTATCTTCAATAGGGTTGGAAAATACTTTATATATAGATAAGATAAAATTTGATAAGTATATATTTAAATTAATTAAAGGAAGCCAAATTAATGGTGTAAAAGAAAAATTCAAAGGAAAAACTAAGACCGATTTATTGGAATTATTAGAAG
>Ga0256828_1000968_pt1 | contig 18620 bp, 23 predicted proteins | sample CV88metaG_FD_185993 | JGI IMG/M metagenome (GOLD analysis project Ga0256828, IMG submission 185993) | Hydrothermal vent microbial communities from East Pacific Rise, Pacific Ocean - CV88 | ecosystem: Environmental > Aquatic > Marine > Hydrothermal vents | place: Pacific Ocean: East Pacific Rise...
AAGTATCCCAAATGAAACAAAAGTAGCATCTGTTGCAATATATGAGATGGTGGAGGTGCTTGATTATTCATCTGCTCATATTTACAGTGCTATTATGGTATTTATAAGTTTTATTGTGCTTTGTATTGTGTATCTTTTCAATCAGAGGCATTCAAAGAAGTTTGGGGCTTTTAGATGATAAATATAGATATACAAAAAAAACTGCACGGAATAGACAACAATATGTTACTTGGCATAAAATGTGATATAGAGGAGTATAGTTTTACCGCTTTGTGGGGAAAAAGCGGAAGTGGCAAAACATCTTTGCTTAGAGTTTTGGCAGGGCTTGAAGATGCTCAAGGAAAAATAGTGGTAAACGGTGAAGTGTGGCTTGATGAAAAGATCTCTCTGAGTCCACAAAAAAGGGGGATAGGTTTTGTTTTTCAAGATTATGCTCTTTTTGAAAATATGGATGTACTTCAAAATCTTTTATTTGTAAACAACGATATAAAGTTGGCAAAACACCTTTTGGATATTACGGAGTTGCAAGAATTTCAAAACAGGTACCCAAATAATCTTAGCGGTGGACAAAAGCAAAGAGTGGCTTTGTGTAGAGCTATGATGAAAAAACCAAAACTTCTGCTCATGGATGAGCCGTTTTCTGCACTTGATTTGGATATGAGAGAGAAGTTGCAAAATGAGATTATGCTGCTTCATGATGAGTTTAAAACAACAACTATAATGGTAAGTCATGATCCACTTGATATTTATAACCTTTCAAAAAGGGTTTTGCATATTGACAAGGGGCAGATTATTGCAGATGGAACTCCAAAAGATATACTTCTTAACGATTTTAAGATAAAATCATTCAAAAAATTTTTGGATATGTGGGATAAAGATGAAAATAGCAAATGATGTAGTTGGATTGATAGGTAATACACCTATGGTAAGATTAAACAATGCTTCTAGGCAAAGTGGTGCAAATATACTGGCAAAGTGTGAATTTATGAATCCTTCTGGATCTGTAAAAGACAGAATTGGATATTTTATGGTTGAAGATGCGATTAAGGGTATAAAAGATACAAAAGATATAACTATAATAGAACCAACAAGCGGAAATACGGGTATAGCTCTTGCATCATGTTGTGCGGCAAAAGGGATAAAACTTATACTGACAATGCCAGAATCTATGAGTATAGAAAGAAGAAAACTACTCAAAGCATTTGGTGCCAAACTTGTATTGACACCATCAGAAATGGGTATGAATGGAGCTATACAAAAAGCGGTTGAGTTGAAATCCAATATCCCAAAGAGTATAATTTTACAACAATTTACAAACAGGGCAAATCCCGCTTCCCATACTTTTTCAACTGCAAAAGAGATACTTGATGATACAGATGCAAAAATAGATGTTTTTGTAGCAGCCGTTGGTACAGGTGGTACAATAAGCGGTATAGGCAATGTTTTGAAAAAGGAGATACCAGATATACATATAGTGGCAGTAGAGCCTGAAAAGTCGGCAGTATTATCTTTAAAAGAGCCGTCCGCACACGGTATAGAGGGCATAGGGGCAGGTTTTGTACCAGATACTTTGGATAAAGAGGTATATGATGAGGTTATATGTGTAAGTGACGAAGATGCTATAAATACTGCAAGAGATTTGGCAAAAAAAGATGGTTTGCTTGTTGGTATATCATCTGGTGCGAATGTATGGGCATCTATGCAGATTGGCCTGAGAGATCAATTTAGAGGCAAAAACATTGTAACAATTTTATGTGACGACGGACAGCGTTATCTTAGTGGAGCATTGTTTGAATAGAGAATTTTTGGAAACTATCGCTGTTTGTGACGGAGAGATAAAAAATCTTAAATATCATCAACAAAGGTATGAGAGTGTTTTAAAAACTATGGGAATTGATGAGTTTGAAGACCTTTCAAGCTATATAGAGCCTCCCGTCGTTGGTTTGTACAAATGCAGGTTGGTCTATACAAAAGAGAGTATAAAAGTCTCATACCATCCTTATGAAAAAAAAGAGATATCAAAAATCAAAATAGTGTTTGACAATGATATACAATATCCGCAAAAAAGTTTGCTTAGAGATGATTTGGAGAGACTTTATAAACAAAGGGATGGCTGTGATGAGATACTCATTGTAAAAAACCTTTTGGTCAGTGATACTTCCATAGCAAATATAGCCTTTTATGATGAAAAACAGGGGATATGGATAACACCAAAACAACCATTGCTAAAAGGTACAACAAGGCAAAGACTACTGGATGAGGGGAAGATTTTTCCAGCAGAGATAAAAGTGCATACGATAAGGCAGTATTCAAAGATAGCACTTTTAAATGCTATGGTCGGTTTTGATATATTGCCAAGGCATGAATTTTTGATATAATTGCAAAAAAAGGATACAGATTGCTTGAAAATGTTATAGAAAATGTTGATTTTGCTTTGATGATGAAAAGAAATATAGAAGATATGGTTATCCATTTTTTTGAAAAAGCTCAAAATTTTGCAATATTATGTAATATAGAGGAGGTTGTTTTTGAACCAGAATTACCTCATGATATTAACAAAGAGTTTCGCCCCTTGACAATTTTTTTTCTTGGTGGTTACACATTTGAAACAGCAAGAATAGAAGATGATGTTTTGATATTTGAAGCTGGTTTTGGCAGTGATAATTTTGGCAGTCTGGTTCATGTACCACTATTGAGTATTATGCAGATTATTATTGGTGAGACACCAGTACTTATAAATCTTGCAACATCAAAGAGTCTGCAGAACCATAAACTAAGAGAGAGTGTGGATGAAGATGGAGTAAAAAACTCCATGGCTTCGTTTCTTTCAAATCCTGAAAACTCAAAATTTTTAAAAAAATAGGTTTAAACTTTATTGATAGAGAGTAGATAGTTTGTAACATTGTCTATGAAGGCATCATGTTTTCTCTCTTTTGAATAAGCTATATAAAAATTTCTTTGGAGTTTGTGATTTTTTAATCTTGCTTCAAAAAGAGTTTGGTTTTTTATCTCTTTTTGTATAACATGTTTTGAGATGATAGAAACAAGTGGTGTTTTTGCATTTTCATCAGAGTTTATTATAGCTTCTTTGATAGCCGTAGGTGAATTTAAGATAGCAAATACATTGAAATTGCTACAATGGATACCCATCTCCTCAAAAATTTCAGAGTAGAGTTTCCTTGTATGCGATTCTTCATCTCTACATATCCAGTCAAAACCAAGCAGATCTTCAGCTTTTAGATATTTTGGTATAGGTTGGTTTGAAAATATCACCAATTCATCTTCAACCCACTCTCTGTATATAATTCCATCTCTAAATATTGGTGATTCTATAAGTGCTATATCTGTTTTTTTATTTTCGAGTGCATCAATTACTTCTGCTGAGAGTCCGGTATTCATAAATACATCATTGCCTATAAGTTGTTTTATGTTTTGGATATGGTTTGGCAGTATGTAGTTTCCGATAGAATAAGATGAGCCTATAACAAAAGTAAACTCTTTGTTGATTATTTTTAAAAGTTCTTTTTCTGAATTTAGTATCGCTTTTTCAAGTTTTTGTGCTATGCGAAAGAGATCTTCCCCCTCTTTTGTCAGGAGTATGCCATTCTTTTTTCTATCAACTATCTTGGTATCAAGATAATCTTCTATAAATTTTATCTGTTGTGTTACGGCAGGTTGTGATATTCCAAGTTTTGCAGATGCTTTGGAAAAACTCTTCTCTTTGATAACCATCAAAAATGTTTGCAGTTTTGCAAAATCTTTTAACATAATAATTCCTATAAGTTGAAGTAATAATACAATTATAACCCAAAATTATAATTAATGCAATAGTTTTTAAATTTAGTATATTTTAGTTATAATAAATAAAGTAAAAAAACAGTGGTTGCAATGGAAAAAATATTTAACAGACTAAATGAATCTCAAAGAGATGCAGTAAAACAAACAGAGGGTCCTGTATTGATTTTGGCAGGGGCAGGTAGCGGTAAAACAACTACGATAGTATCGAGGTTGGCATATCTTATAGAGGGGCTTGGTATTCCTGCTTCAAACACTCTCACTTTGACATTTACAAACAAAGCGGCAAAAGAGATGAGAGAGAGAGCTTTGGCTATGATGAATGATATATCGTATCCTCCGCTTTTGTGTACATTTCACAAATTTGGTCTGCTGTTTTTAAAGTTCAATATCCATCTTCTTGGCAGAAAAAACAATTTTGTAGTGATAGATACAGATGATAAAAAGAAAATAATTAAAAAGATAAATTCTCAGATAGCCACACCTCTCATAGCGAGTGAGATATCGAGATACAAAAATTCCCTTTTGTCACCAGATGATGCATATAAACAGGCAGAAGCATTTACATATCAACAAATAGCAAAAGTTTATGAGGAATATGAAGCAAATTTAAGAGAAAACAATTTGCTTGATTTTGATGACCTGATAGCTTTGAGTTATAAAATACTTGATGAAAATCCACAACTTGCACAGCAGATATCTCAAAAATATCAATATATCATGATAGATGAATATCAAGATACAAACGAGCTACAGTTAAAACTGTTGCAAAAACTATGTACTTCACACAATAATATCTGTGTAGTTGGGGATGATGATCAGAGTATATATGGCTGGAGAGGTGCAAATATAAGAAATATTATGGAGTTTGATAAAGACTTTGCAGGAGCAAAAACTTTCAAGATAGAGCAAAACTACCGTTCTAAAGAGCCAATATTGAAAGTTGCAAATGCACTCATTGAGCATAATCGTTCAAGACTTGGCAAAAAACTCATAGCAACAAGGGGCAGTGGGGAGGATGTAGGGATACTGAATTCCAATGATGAAAATGAAGAATCAAGGATGATTGCTTCTAAAATAAACAAACTTATAACATCTGGGGTAGATGCACAAAATATTGCTGTGCTTTACAGAGTAAATGTTTTGAGTCGTTCCATTGAAGAGGGGCTTAACCGTGCAGGGATAGCCTACAAACTTGTGGGTGGACAGAGGTTTTATGACAGAGCAGAGATAAAAGATCTTATATCGTATATAAGGGTGATAACCAATTTTCATGATGATTTTTCTTTTAAAAGGATTGTAAACAAACCAAAAAGGGGACTTGGAAAAGCAAGTGTCGATAAGATAGAGTTGGCAGCACATACAAATGAGAAATCTATATATCAGTATATAAAAGATGTTGAATTATCCGAATTAGAAGCACTGGTAAGGAAAAAAAATGCAAAAACACTAAAAGGTTTTATAACAGATATTGAGTATGTTGCCAAAGAGGTTGAAAATTCATCTTATGACTTTATAGATCTGCTTGAAGAAACATTTCATCTGCAAGATATATACAAAGGGCATCAGGATGAGGCTGACAAAACCTTGAATATGGATGAATTTTACGGTTTGTTCCGTGATTTTATCAAAAAAAATCCGAATGCACATCTGGATGATTTTTTAAATGAGCTTACTTTGCAAAGTGAACAAGATGAGGTTGAGGGTGCAAGTATATATATGATGAGTATCCATGCTTCTAAAGGGCTTGAGTTTGACCATGTTTTTATAATAGGTATGGAGGAAGGATTTTTGCCGCTTGTTGGTGACGGTAGTGATCTTGAAGAGGAAAGAAGGTTGGGGTATGTCTCTTTTACAAGGGCAAAAGAGAGTCTGACACTTTGTCATGCTAGAAGCAGATTTTACAAAGGTAGAAGAAGCGACCTTGAAAAAAGCAGATTTTTTAATGAGGCAGGGCTTTGTGAAGGATCATTGAAAGTTGAAAAAAACACAGCTTTTAAGAAGGGTGATTTGGTTCGTCACAAAGTTTTTGGTACCGGCAGGGTTATTGGTGTGAGTAAAGCCGGCAGAGAGTTTAAACTAAATATCAATTTTGCAGGTACAAAAAAAGAGATACTTGCATCTTTTATAGAAAGATTATGAATAGACTTTTTGTAGCATATAAACCAAGCGGTATAAGTTCCAATTTTTTTCTCACACAACTAAAAAGAAAATATGGTGTAAAAAAAGCAGGTTTTACAGGTACACTCGATCCGTTTGCAAAAGGTGTTTTGATTGTTGGGTTTGGTTCCCATACAAAGTTATTTCGTTTTTTAAATAAAACACCAAAAAGATACAGAGCTACATTGTGGCTTGGGGCAAAAAGTGATACCCTTGATACTGAGATGATACAAAGTGTTGAGACAATAGTGCCAAAATCCAAAGAGGATGTTGAGTCTGTTTTATCCTCTTTAAACGGTGAATTGGAATATGAACCGCCCATCTTTAGTGCCAAAAAGGTAAATGGAAACCGTTCTTACGATTTGGCAAGAGCTGGAAAAGAGGTTAGACTCAAAAAAATAAATTCAACACTGAGCGATACAAAACTTATCAGCTATTGCCATCCGTTTATAACATTTGAGACAACAGTTTCAGAGGGGACATATATAAGGTCTCTTGGATTGATAATTGCTAAGAGGCTTGGTGTTGGATATGGCAGTCTTAGTGCTTTACAAAGGTTAAATGAAGGGCAGTTTTTTTATGATAATGAGAAGAGTCTGGATATAAAAAAATCTCTAAATATCTTACAAAACAGATACAATGGGGATATGCAAAATATAAAATATGGAAGAGTTCTTGCTTTGGAAGATTTAGAGCTTAGAGATGAGGGGTGTTATTGGCTGGATAATGGCGATAATATATCTGTAATCACCATAAAAGATAATGAAGTAAAATACGAATTAGGTAGGATATACACATGTTAGTACTTGCAAGGAAGGTTGAAGAATCTATAATGATAGGGGATGATATAACAATCAAAGTTATATCTATGGACAAAGGGATGGTAAAAATAGGGATAGATGCACCAAAAAATGTTTCTATTTTAAGAAGTGAACTTGTTGAGGATGTCAAAGATTCCAATATTGCCGCTTCAAAAGGTTCTGAGATACAAAATATAGACAAACTCACCAAGATGTTAAAAAAGTAAAACAATGAAAATATACAAAGCCTATGCCAAAGTGAATATATTTTTAAAAATTACTGGCAAGAGAGGTGATTATCATGAGATACTCTCAAGGTTTGTAAGGATAGATTCTCTGTATGATGAGCTTTGTTTTGTACCAAAAGATGATGAAAAATTCACAATAATAGGTGATTTTTCCTGTGAAGTTGAGCAAAATACAATATACAAAGCATATATGGCACTCAAGAGATATACATCTTCTGCTTCTTTGGAAAAACTTATGAAAACCCATGCTATAAAAGTGAAGAAAAACATCCCTGCATTTGCAGGACTTGGCGGGGGCAGTAGTGACGGAGCAACATTTTTGAAGATGTGCAATGCGGTTTTGGATCTGGGACTCAGTCAAAACGAATTGGCTCAGATTGGTTTGAATGTGGGTGCTGATGTGCCTTTTTTTGTGTATGGCTACAAAAGTGCCAATGTGAGTGGCATTGGGGAGAGGGTTGAGATATTTGATGAGGAATTGCCTGAGATAGAGGTATATACTCCAGATATATTTATCAGTACACCAAAAGTTTATAAAATATACAGAGATGATTTTTATGAACCTATAGATGGATTTGAAGCAGATAGATTGAAGCATACCAAATCTGTAGATATTTTGGAAAACATGAAAGCAGATGAAGCAAATGACCTGTTTAAACCTGCACTTAGAGGGTATCCAAAATTAAAAGAACACTACAAAACAGGATATTTTTTCAGTGGTAGCGGAAGTAGTTTTTTTAAAATAAAAGAGGATGATAATGGGTGAAACAATAGCAAGAAACAAAAAAGCCTATCACGATTATTTTATAGAGGAAAAGTTTGAAGCCGGGCTTGTGCTTAGCGGAAGTGAAGTAAAAGGGATAAGAGCAAAAAGGGTAAATCTAAAAGACAGTTTTATAAGATTTGTCCAAAATGAGGCTTTTTTGTTTAATGCACATATAGGCAGACTGGAAACAACTCACCATTTTTATGGGCATGAGGAGAGGGGAAGCAGGAAGTTATTGCTTCACAAAAAAGAGCTAGAGAAGATGTTAAAAGCAGTTACAAGGGATGGTTATACCATTGTTCCTCTTGAGCTTTATTTTAATGCCAGAAATATAGCAAAGATTCGCATAGCTATCGCAAAAGGTAAACAACTGCACGATAAGAGGCAGGATCTAAAAGAAAAAGATCAAAAAAGAGATATAGCAAGAGCTATGAAAGATTATTAAGGGGAATAGATGACAGTTTTTCAACTACTGATGCTTGGGGCATCTGCTTATTTTGCATTTAAAATTTATGAGCATATTCAAACACTTCAAGATCCGGAACAAACTCAAGATATAAAATCAAAAATACAAGATATAGATATTTTTATAAAAGAGGGTGATGAGCTTAGGGAGAAAGGGGAGTACGACAGAGCTTTGGCGGCTTATATGGAAGCCAAAACAGCTCAGGGTGAAAATGCAGAAGTGCTTTTTAAAATTGGTTATACAATGGCACTCTCACACAGATATGATGAGGCATTGGAGTATTTTGAAGATTCTTTAAAATATGATGATAAAAACCCTTTTGCTTATCTTGAAATATCAAAAATATATAAGAAACTAGATAATGAAGAAAAAGCAGATTATTATTATAAAAAGGCAGTTGAGTTAGATGAAGATATCAGAGATTTATAAGATTTTAGACAAGATATCCCCTTTTGAGTTGCAGGAGAGTTGGGATAATTCAGGTCTGATGGTTGGAAGTTTTTCAGATAATATAAAAAAAATTGTCCTAAGTATAGACATAGATATGGAACTAGTAGAGTCTTTGCAGCCAGATACACTTCTTATCACCCATCACCCCATAATATTTTCCGGATTGAAGCAACTTGATTTTGATAAATATCCGGCAAATATTCTTAAAAAAATGGTACAAAAAAATATATCAAATATCTCAATGCATACAAATTTTGATAAAACTCATCTAAATAATTTTGTAGCAGAGGAGATTCTTGGTTATAAAATAGTAAAAAAAGATGAATTTGTGGTTTATTTTGATATTGATGAAAAGTTTGAGGATTTTGCAAAAAAAGTATCTTCTAATCTTAATATTGAAAATATAAAATATGTAAAATGTTTAGAAAAAATAAAAAGAGTTGCCTTGACAACAGGCTCAGGAGCATCTTTGCTAAGAGATATAGAGGCTGATTGTTTTTTGACAGGTGATATAAAATATCATGATGCAATGGAAGCAAAAGCCCTAAATATATCGCTCATTGAGATAGGACATTTTGAAAGTGAATGCTTTTTTGGAGAAATATTGCAAAGAAATTTGAAAAATTTAGGTTTAGAGGCTATAATTTCATCATCAAAAAATCCTTTTATATATTTAAGCGATTTTAATCCAAAGGGAGATTAATGAACCAGCATTTAAAACAACTTATAGATTTATCAAAAGTTGATAAAGAGATAGATGCATTTGAGCCTCAAATAGAGGAAGCCAATGCAAAGTATGAAGCAGCACTTGCAAAAAAGCAAAGTATAGATTCAGATATAGAAAATCTGACAACTGAGATAAAAGATGAACAGTTGAAAAAACAAAAAAATGAACTTCATCTTTCAGAACTTTCTCAAAAACTTGAAGATAATGCAAAAAAAAGCTCAGAAGTAAAAACAGAAAGAGAGATGAAATCTCTTCAACTTGAAGAGGAGATAGCAAAAGAGCAGGTCGCTTTTGCAAATGAAGAGATAGCAAGATTAGAAAAGATTATAGAATCAAAACAAGAACAGGTTGAAGCTGCAAAAGAGTCTTTGTCTGAACTAGAAGCAAATCTTGAATCTGTAAAAGCAGAAGTGGATGAAAAATTAGAAGGTATAAATAAAGAGAGACAAGAGGTATTTTTGAAAAAAGAGAAACTTCTTGCCAAAATAAACCAAAAAGGTCTCTCTTTTTACCAAAAGATCCGTCGTTGGGCAAAAAATACAACAGTAGTACCTGTTGAAGATCAGGCTTGTATGGGTTGCCATATGGTAATCAGTGATAAGATATATGCAGATGTTATCAAAGGTGAAGATATAGTAACTTGTCCGCACTGTGGTCGTATTTTGCATGTGGAAACATCTAACGACGAGTAGGTTTTGAACACCCTTTTTGGTATTTTTTACTACTTTTTGAGTGTAGTGCTGTATTTTTTGGCACTGCCTCTTTTACTTTTTTTGTCTTTTAAGCCAAAATACAAAGACTCTGTCCCTGCTAGATTTTTTTTACTTCATAACAAAAGATTTGATAAACAAAACGGTATATGGTTTCATGTCTGCTCATTTGGTGAAGCAGTAGCTTTAAAATCTGTTTTGGAGCTACTGGAGGGTGAAGATATAAAAATCTCCACAATTACACACACAGGATATGCACAGGCAAAAAAATATGGTGTTGATGTAAGGTATCTGCCATATGAGATGTTTTTGCCTTTTTGGGCAAAACAGCAAAAAGTACTTGTAGTTTTGGAAGCTGAATTTTGGTATATGCTTTTTGCCGTTATGAGAGCAAAAGGTGCAAAAATCATCTTGCTAAATGCCAGAATTTCGCAAAAAAGTGCAAAAAAATATTTGCAGTTTGCATGGTTTTACAAGAAAATATTATCCAATGTAGATATCATTTATGCTCAAAGTGAAATGGACAAAAACCGTTTTTTGGCATTGGGTGCCAAAAATATTGAAGTTATTGGCAATATAAAATTAGCAGGTAAAATTAAAAAAACAAAAGATTATGATAAACCAAAATCCCAAGTAATAGTGGCAGGAAGCACACATGAGGGTGAAGAAGATGCTGTATTGCAATCTTTTGTAGAGTACAAAAAAGGGAAAAACAATACTAAGCTTATAGTAGTTCCACGACATCCTGAGAGATTTGAGAGTGTGTATAAGTTGATGCAAAAGTATGCAGATAAATATTCGCTTACTTTGGGTAGATTTAGTAAAGCCGGTAGTTTTGATTATGATATGATTTTGGTAGATGCTATGGGTGAGTTAAATAATATCTATGCGATAAGTGATATAGCTATTGTTGGTGGTGCATTTAGTGAAGGTATAGGTGGACACAATCCCCTCGAACCTGCAAAATTTGGGTGTAAAATTATAACAGGAAAGCATTTTCATGATCAGAGGGAGCTTTATAAGTATGTACATCATGTACAATATGTAGAACCAAATGAGATATATGGGGCATTAATTAGATCTGAAAATCTGCCTCCGTCGTTGGTTGAAGAGAAGATAGAGTTAAATAGAGTGATAGAGAAAATAAAACAAAAAAGAGAAAAATAATGGAAAAAGCATATAAACTTTTGGCTCTCCAAGAGGGTGTGTCGAACAAAGAAGCAAAGTCAATGATAGACAGAGGTTTGGTTTATGTTGGCAATAAAAAGGTGATGATAGCAAGAGGTGAGCTTGATGATAGAACAGTTTTTAGAGTTACTAAAATTGAAAAAGCCAAAGTGATCTTTGAAAACAGTGAGCTTATAGTTGTAGATAAACCAGCTTATATAAACTCAGATGAGATACAAAGGCAGTTTAAAAATTCAAAACTTCTTCATAGGCTTGATCGCGAAACGAGTGGTGTTTTGATGCTTGTAAAAGATGAGGATTTTAGGCTCAAGGCCATAAAAGAGTTTGCCCAGGATAAAGTATATAAAGAGTATATAGCATGGGTGGAAGGTATAGTCAGTGAGCCTGTTGAGGTTGATAAACCTATTGTTACTACCAAGAAAAACAACAAAGCCTATTCAAATGTTTCAGGCAAAGGAAAAAGTGCAAGAACAGAGTTTTTTCCAGATATAGTCAGTGGTGGTAAAACAAAATTAAAATGTATTATTCATCAGGGAAGAACACATCAGATAAGAACACATCTTCGCTATATTGATCATCCAATAATTGGAGATGAGCAATATGGTGGAAGACGAGCAAAAAGGGTTATGTTGCATGCTCACAAAGTTAGAATTTTAGGGATGGAGTTTGTTGCTCCTGAGCCAAAAATATTTAAAGATTTTCAGTAAAGATTAAAAATAATTTTTCATTTTTTTAAAATTATATAGTTTTGGTGTTAGCTTAATATTAAGAAAAGTTTTCAATAAATATAAAGTAAGGTTTAGATACAATTCGCCACTTTTAGATAAGGATAATGTATGTTTTCTACTTTAACAGATTCGTTTACAAATGCAATTAAAAAGATCCGTTTTCATGATGACGAGAAGGCTCTCACAAAAGCTCTTAATGAGCTTAAAAAGAACTTACTTAAAGCAGATGTAAATCACAAAGTTGTAAAAGAATTGATACAAAAAGTGAATCTTTCAACAAAAGCAAAAGGGATTGGAAAAGATCAGTTTTTGGAGGCTATGAGAGAAACTTTGTATGAGCTTTTGGAGATTGGTGGTAATAAAGGTTTTGTTTTTGCACCACATCCTCCAACTGTTATTCTTATGACAGGGTTGCAAGGTTCTGGTAAAACTACCACAACCGGTAAACTTGCAACTTATCTAAAAAACAAACAAAAAAGAGTGCTTATAGTTGCAGCCGATTTACAAAGATTAGCAGCAGTTGAGCAACTTCGTCAAATTACAACTCAGATAGAGGTTGAGCTTTATGAAGATGAAGCAACAAAAAATCCTGTTGAAGTTGTAAAGAGTGCTATTGAATATGCAAACAGCAAACTTTTTGATGTGGTGCTTATAGATACGGCAGGACGATTGGCAATTGATGATGAGCTTATGGATGAGCTTTCAGATGTTAAAAAAGCAGCAACTCCAGATGAGATTTTTTATGTGGCAGACTCTTTAACCGGTCAAGATGCTATAAGAACAGCAACAACATTTAAAGAAAAAATCGGCATTGACGGTGTGATTTTGTCTAAATATGACGGTGATTCCAAAGGCGGTGTAGCTTTAGGTCTTTCTTCTCAGGTTAAAGTTCCTCTTCGTTTTATCGGTATGGGTGAGAAGATGGAGGATTTGGAGGTTTTTATCCCAGAGAGGGTAGTAAATCGTCTTATGGGCTTTGGAGATATAGAGGGACTGGCTGAAAAAACAGCAAATATTATAGATGAAAAACAAGCCAAAAAACTTACCACCAAAATCAAAAAAGGCAAATTTAACTTTAATGACTTTTTAGAACAGATGGAATCTATGAAAAAGATGGGTTCTATGAGTTCATTGATGGGGATGATTCCGGGTATGGGAAATATGGGTAAAGCTATCAAGGATTTTGATTTTGAAAACTCAAAAGAGCTTAAAAATATCAAAGCAATGGTTTCTTCGATGACACCAAAAGAGAGAGAAAATCCAGATCTGCTTAATAATTCGAGAAAACAAAGAATTGCAAAAGGTTGCGGACTTGATGTGGTTGATATAAACAGAATGATAAAACAGTTTAAAAATGCCGGTAAAATGGCGAAAAAACTATCTGGTAAAAATGGTATGAAACAGCTTCAGTCTATGATGGGACAGATGGGCGGAGCTGGTGGTATGGGTGGCATGGCAGGTCTTCCAAGATAAACTTAAGAAAAACTTTGCTATAATTCCGCCATCGTTTTGGCTCTTGAAATAATCCCTCTGTGATTAAGAGCTGTATATAACGCCAAAGTGGCGGTAAGAGGCACAATAAACTACAATGTATTTATTCTGCAAAAATACCTCCAGTAAATTATTTTAAAACTTAAGGATAGAGATGACAGTAATTAGACTTACTCGTATGGGAAGAAAGAAAAAACCGTTTTACCGTATTGCGGTAACAGACAGCCGTAAAAGAAGAGATGGTGGATGGATAGAGCTTATAGGTCATTACAACCCTATGAATGAAGAAAAAACTCTTGTAGTTGACAACGAAAGACTTGACTATTGGTTGAGTGTTGGAGCTAAAATGAGTGATCGTGTTAAAAAGATAACAGGTCGTTAATCATGGTTTCTAATTTCGTTGCCGAGTTTGCAAAACTTATAGCATCACATCCACAAGATGTAAGAGTGGAAGTAAAAGAGGGCAATGAAGTGACGGAGATAACTCTTTTTGCCAACCAAAATGATATTGGTAAACTTATAGGCAAAGAGGGTAAAATGATTGGTGCGATCAAGACTGTTATCTCTGGTTGTAAAGCCAAAGATGGTGTGAGTTATCGTATCAATGTCGAAGCAATATAAAGAGCAACTTCTTCATATCGCCACTATCGGCAAAACTGTCGGTATAAAAGGTGATATGAAACTCCATATCAAATGTGATTTTCCACAACAATTCCATAATGGTGCAACTTTTTTTACAAGTTTAAAAAGTGATATAACTCTAAGAGATGTGAATCTTCAACGGGGTATCATAAAAATTGATGGTGTTTTTACTCCAGAAGATGCAAAAAAATACACAAATGCCAAAATTTTTACAACCAGAGAAGAAACAAGAAAAAACTGCCATTTAGAAGATGGTGAATTTTTTTTCTTTGACTTAGAAGATTGTAGTGTTTTTGAAAACGGGGAAAAACTCGGTGTTGTCAAAGAGGTTGAGAGGATAGCTTTTAGTAACTACCTTAGTATTGTAACTGATACAAAGTTGGTAAAAGAAGGATTTGCAAAAAGTTTTCTTCTTCCTTTTAGTGAGCCGTTTAAAAAAGATGTGGATATAGATAAAAAAATAATTACCGTCGTTGGAGCCAAGGATATACTCGAAGCATCATGATAAAGTTTAGCTTTGTAACTCTTTTTCCAAATCTTATTGACGGATATTTTGGTGATTCTATCTTGAAGAGAGCTGTTGATAACGGTATTATCAAGATTGATTATCTTAATCCCAGAGAGTTTAGCACAAACAAACACTCTAAGGTAGATGATACTGCTGTTGGTGGTGGAGCCGGTATGGTTATGAACCCGCAGCCTTTGTATGATTGTCTTTGTAAATTAAAACAAGATGACAATAAAGTTCATATAGTATTTTTGACACCTGTTGCAAAGCAGTTTAATCAAAATGATGCAAAAAGACTTGCAAAAAAATCCCATATAGCTTTTGTGAGTGGAAGATATGAAGGGATAGATGAGAGAGTTATAGAAGAGTTTGGTGATGAGGTGTTTTCGGTTGGTGATTATATATTGACAGGTGGAGAGCTTCCGTCGTTGATTATATGTGATGCTGTTAGTAGAAATATAGAAGGTGTTTTGGGAAACAGTGAATCTTTGGAGATTGAGAGCTTTGAATCGCCACTTTTGGAAGCACCATCATTTTCAAAACCACAAGTTTATAAACAAAACAGTGTTCCTAAAGAATATTTAAAGGGAAATCATAGTAAAATTCGCTCACTAAAATTAGCCTTGTCTGAATGTAAAACTAAGTTTTTCAGACCTGAGCAGCTTATAAAGCACAAAACAAGGAAATCTTAAAATGAGAAACAAGTACATAGAAAACTTTGAAAAAGCACAAATAGCTGAGAAAAATATTCCAGAATTCCGTGCTGGTGATACTGTTCGTTTAGCAGTAACTATTCAAGAAGGAAATAAAAGTCGTATCCAAGCATATGAAGGTGTTTGTATAGCAAAAAGAGGTCAAGGTACAGGTCAAACTATCACTGTTCGTAAAATTGGTGCAAACGGTGTTGGTATTGAGAGAATCTTTCCTATATATTCTGATTCTATAGAGGAGATAAAAGTTATCCGTCGTGGTCGTGTTCGTCGTGCAAAACTATTCTATCTTCGTGAACTTGCAGGTAAAAAAGCTCGTATTAAAGAACTTAGAAGAAAATAATTCTTCTAAGTCCCCACCCTCTGTATATTATTTACAAAATCACACACATTTTCTTTTTTTAAACTTTTAGTTTGGTTAAAAATATAATTTAAATCTTATAGTAGTATAATCATTTCATGAAATATTTTGATGATTTACAAACTATTATACAGATAAACTCCTACACAAAAAACAAAGCCGGTGTTGACAGAGTCGGTATTGTTTTTGATAAATGGCTAGAAGAGATTGGTTTTAGAAGCTATATTCATGAAAGAGAGCATATAGGCAATCACCGTCATTATAAATCAAAAACAATAAATAATGCAAAAAAGTTACTGCTTCTTGGGCATTTAGATACTGTTTTTCCACCAAATAAGTTTGAGCATTACAGTGAAGACAGTGATTGGATATATGGTCCGGGTGCATGTGACATGAAGGGTGGAAATATTGTGCTTCTTGAAGCTCTCCGCCAACTTTATGAAAACAACAATGAGATAGCCAATATAGATGTTTTACTGGTCAGTGATGAGGAAACAGGAAGTGACGATTCAAAATATCTAACCTCAAAACTTGCTCAAGAATATGACTATTGTTTTGTATATGAAGCAGCGGGTAAAGAGATGGAAGTAGTAACCGGCAGGAAAGGGGTAGGTACATTTTTTATAGATATCAGTGGTAAAGCTGCTCATGCAGGAAATCATTATATCGATGGATGTGATGCCAACTTGGAAGCATCATATAAGATTCAGGAGTTGGTGAAATTAACAGATTTGTCACTTGGTACTACTCTGAATGTCGGTAAGATAGAGGGTGGTATAGGTGCAAATACAATATCCCCTCATGCTCATTTGACTTTTGAATTAAGATACAAGTCTGTTGGTGAAAAAGACAGAGTGCTAAAAAAGATAGATGAAATTGTGCAAACTTCTTTTGTAGATGGTACAAAATCGGTTTTGAGTGGAGGTATCCAAAGGGATGTTATGCAAACCTCACCTGCTTCTTTAAAATTGATAAATAGCCTTGAGAAAATATCTGGTATGGATATTAAATATGAGGAGAGAGGTGGTGTGAGTGATGCCAATATAGTAAGTTCTTGCGGTGTTGTTACTTTGGATGGTTTTGGACCATTTGGTGATGGAGATCATACAGTGCATGAGAGAGCATTAAAAAGTAGTTTTAAAAACAGGATAGAGTTGAGTAAAACTTTATTTGAGTATTTTGTAAGAAATTTGGATTTTTAAAGGGGTAAGAATGAAAAAAAGAACAATAGGTATGTGGCTTTACAGTAATGGCGGTGGAGATAAAATAGGTAAGAAAATTATTAAAAAACTAAAAGACAGAGGGATAGATACAATAGATGATATAAATTTAAGACATGCTATTGCAAAAAATGGTCATATAATTCATAATGGTATTAAGCTCGATAAACTTGATCTGTTTTTTTCATATAATGCAGGTGAGCAGACACAGTATCAGATGTATCTTTACCAAGCACTAAATCGTGCAATACCCATGATAAATTCTTATGACTCGTTTGCTTTGACAGAGGATAAATTTCATACATCTTTTATGCTTAGAAATCATGGGATACAGACACCTGATTATAAACTTTGTCACAGAGATGATGGTCATGAGCTTAAAAAAATTATAAAAAAATGGGATAAGATGGTTTATAAGCCAACAGACGGATGGGGTGGAGTTGGTTTAACAAAGATTGAGAGTGAAGCCAATCTTGATATGCTTTTGCCATTTTTAAATCAGATGGATTTACGATATTTTTATGTTGAAAAATTTATAAAATATGATAATACAGATTTTAGAGTTGATGTTGTAGATGGGAAGTTTGTATCTTGTTATGGCAGAAAAGCCGGTGGAAGTGACTGGAGAACAAACATCACAAGTGGTGGTTCTGTTTTTATGAGAGAAGCAAATGATGAGATTATTGATTTGGCAATAAAGGCTTGTGAAGTCTGCGGAGTTGATATTGGGGGAGTTGATATTATCTATGATATGGAAAAAGAGGAATATGTAGTATTGGAGGTAAATGGAATACCGGCATTTGCAACACCACAACAGGAAAAAATTGGACTTGATTTTAATAACAAAAAGATAGATTTGATTGTAGATTTGATAGATAAGAAAACAAAACCAAAAAAATAAATTACTTTCTTTGAAGTAATTTTTTGATATAATTTCGTCTCTAAATCAATTTTGGGAATAAAATTTGAGACAACAATATACTTCTTATACTGAATGTGTGGACTTTTTCAAGTCTGCACAAAAAACTAATCCAAATCTTTTTAAAGTAGAAAATATAGGCAAAACACATGAAGACAGGGATATTATAGCTGTAACAATTACAAAAGATATACAAACACAACAAGACAAACCAGCCCTCTTTTATACAGGCACCATACATGCCAGAGAGTGGATTGGAATAGAATTAAGTTTGAGCTTTGCAAAATATATACTCGAGCATATAGATTATGATCCACAATTAAATTCTATTTTAGACAGAACAACTCTTTATATGGTTCCGTGTGCAAACCCTGACGGATTTGAGTATTCTAGAAATCATTTTTCTTTTTGGAGAAAAAATCGTAGAAGAAATATAGATGGGAGTTTTGGAGTAGATCTAAACAGAAATTTTGAGGTTGGTTTTGTTGCAAACAAAGATACTACATCAAATGTTTATTCTGGTCCTGCTCCATTTAGCGAACCAGAGACACAGGCACTTAGAGATTTTGTGCTTAATCATAAAAATATAACAATTGCACTTGATTATCATTCACAGGGAAATGTATTTTTTCCTGCACATAATTTTATACATGAAGATGCAGTAGATGCTGTTGATTTAAACCTCTTAGCAGGAAATATGGCAGAAGAGATAAGAAAAGAATCTGGCCGTG
>Ga0256828_1000970_pt1 | contig 18566 bp, 20 predicted proteins | sample CV88metaG_FD_185993 | JGI IMG/M metagenome (GOLD analysis project Ga0256828, IMG submission 185993) | Hydrothermal vent microbial communities from East Pacific Rise, Pacific Ocean - CV88 | ecosystem: Environmental > Aquatic > Marine > Hydrothermal vents | place: Pacific Ocean: East Pacific Rise...
TTTGACTCGGCACCGATAATGGCAGAACCATCCATAATGGCTGCTAAAATGGCTGTTGTCGTACTCTTACCGTGAGCACCGGCAACTGAGTAGACCTTTTTATCGCTTAAGATTTTAGGGAGTGCTTCACGGCGAGCAAGGACTTCGATGCCTTTTTCTTTTGCAGCTACTACCTCTGGATTGTCAGGGCGAATGATAGCTGAGTGAACTACCAGCTCTTGGTCTGTTATGGCTGAAGCTGCGTGAGGGACAGTGATATTTATGCCCATATCTTCGAGCTTTTGAGTGATGAGTGTCTTTTTAATGTCTGAGCCACTTACCTTATGCCCTTTGTAGTGCATATATTGAGCAAGTCCTGAGATTCCTATACCACCGATGCCTATGAAGTGTAGTTTTTGCATTACTTTGACTCTTTTTTTTCTAATTTATTCAGCAAGTTCTGTGCCTCTTTTGTAAACTCTGAGACATACCATTTGCCCGCTTTCTGTGTTGCTGCTAAATCGGCAACTTTTTCTAAGAAGTCATCAAGCTTCATACCTTCTATAGCTGCTGCTTGGTGCAGCTTCATCGCTTTTGAGAACTTCTCATCGTTACTCAGACCTGAGAGCACTTCAAAAAGGGCAGCAGCATCACTTGCTTTGCCTACACTGTAGTGCTCCATAGCATACTCATAAAGTGCGCGCAGTGTTGCAAAGTCTTGTACTTCGTTCATATCCATGCGTCTATGCTCACCCAGAGTCTCTGTAAGCTTCTCTAATGCAAGATCTAAGATATTTGCATAGTAACCGTGGAGTGTCTCTTCATCAAAGGTCTCGTGAGCCTCTTGTTCTAAAACATATAAAGAGGCGATATCTCCCTCTTTTTGGGCATCAAGTACTTTTTTCTTTAGCTCTTCTACTTTTTTACTCACTTAAACACTCCTTGATTCTTTGTAATGCATCTTTTGTCTTTTTTGGATCTTCTACAAGCGCTATACGGATGAAACCTTTTCCAGGATTTACGCCGTTTTTATCTTCGCGTGAGAGAAACTCACCTGGTAGTACTTTTACATGGTAGCGCTCATAGAGCTTTTTTGTAACTTCAAGTGCATTACCAACTTCAAGCCATACATAAAATGTCGCTTTTGGTACATCTACACCTAGAATCTCACGGGCTAGTTGGAGATTTTCTTTATAAATTGCTCTAGCACTCTCTACATGGCTCTCTTCACTCCATGCCGCAGCTGCAGCGTGCTGGAGTGGTAGAGGAGATGCACAGCCGACATAGGTACGAAAACGCATATACTCTTTTAGGATTTTCGCATCACCGGCGATAAACCCTGAGCGAAGCCCCGGTGCTGATGAGCGTTTTGAGATAGAGTTGATAACTAAGATGTTTGTAAAGTCATCATTGCCTACATACTTTGCAGCTTCAAGCAGTGAAGGGATTGGCTCGTCTGTATAGAGCTCGCTGTAGCACTCATCATTTAAGAGTACAAAGTTGTGCTTTTGTGAGAGCTTTACCCACTCGCCAAGCGCTTCTAGGCTCAGTGTTGCCGTTGTCGGGTTACTTGGAAAGTTGATAATGACCAAATCAGCACGACTGAGCTCATCTTCATCGATTTGAGGTTTGAAGTCATTCTCTTTTGTGAGGTTAATGTGGATAACTTCAGAGTTTGTAGCAATGGCTGCACCCTCATAGATCTGATAGAATGGGTTTGTATAGGCCATGACAGAGTTTTCTTTCTCAAGCAGTAAAAACTGTGGAAAGTTAAACAGTACCTCACGCGTTCCAAAAGTAGGGATGATCTGTGCATCGCTAAGCTTTATACCAAAACGGCGTGCAACAAATCCACGCATCGCCTCACGCAGGATCGCTTCACCACCTGTTTTTGGATATTTTTTTAGTAGTGATGCCGAGTTGCAGAGCTCTTTTTGTATAAATTCCGGTGTCTCAAACTGTGGCTCGCCAATAGTTAAAATTGCTGGAGCAAAGTCAGGATTTGGTGTAATGTTTTGCAGTAAATCGTTTAGTTTTTCAAAGGGATAGGGCTTAAAATTCATCTTTTGTACTCTTTAGTATATTAATACGTAATTATATCGAAAAATGATTTATCTGCTATTAGGAAAAAAAGTGCTATGATTGTCATAGATAAAAACAAAATTAAGGAGATAGTATGAACAAAATTATACTTTCATCAGTTTTAGCACTCTTTTTAGTTGCATGTAGCGACCAAAAGACAGAACATAAACAGGTAAATAACGAAGTAAAAGAAGAAAAAGCACTTGCACAGACAGAAGTAACAGAAGCAAAAGCTGCTGTTAATGAGACTTTACAAGAGAAGCAAGCACCAACAGAGACAGTAGAGACTCAAACAGCTACTGAGGCAAAAGCAGCAGCTGCTTTAGCACAAAAAGAGGTAGCTGAAGCTGCAACTGCTGTTGCCAAAACAGTTGAAGCAACTCAGCCTCCGACAGAAGAGTTAGAGGCTCCTACAAAAACAGAAGTTCAAGCTGCAAAAGAGTTAGCGCAGGAACAAACTACGCAAGCAACAGAAGCAGTAAAAGAGGTTGTCGCACCTGCTGTTGAAGAAGTTCCACAAGATATGGCAACTGTAGCTGATGGAAAAAAACTCTTTACAAAGTGTGCAGGTTGCCACGGTATGCATGCTGAAAAACATGCACTTGGAAAATCACAAATAATTAAAGGTTGGAGTGTTGATAAAGTAGAAACAGCACTTAAAGGTTATAAAGACGGAACATATGGTGGTGCATCAAAAAGCTTTATGAAAGCACAAGTTGCTAACTTAAGTGATGCAGATATTAAAGCTTTAGCTGAGTATATTTCACAACTATAATTTTAGGTATTGGGTATTAAACGATACCCAACACCATAGATACTTTCAATTGTATTTTCAGGTACTTTTTTACGGAGTTTGGATACAAGCTTTCTGATGTTTTGTGCATCAATACTCTCGCCTAATGCTTCATAGGCATGAACTATCTCATCATTTGAGTATATTTTACTTAGTTGTTGAGTGAGGGTATCTAAAAAGATGATCTCATACTTGGTAAGGTAACTTACCTCTTCATTTACACTTAAAATCTTTTTTTCTTTGTTATAGTAGGTATCATTTGATAGCATTACTTTATTGTGTACTTCTATGTTGTTTGTCAGTGAGTCAATCTTTTTTGCCACATGGTAAAAGACCTGTATCAGTTCTTGATAATCAAGAGGTTTTTTAATATAGTGCTCCACACCCAAGTTCAGTAGAGGAATAAGATATTTTGATTCATCATGAGCAGAAAGGACAATAACCTTTTGTTGCGGATTTTTATCGTAGATAGCTTCTACTAATGTTATACCATCAAGCTTTGGCATTCTAATATCAGTCAAAATGATATCGTAGCTATTCTCATTATATAAGGACAGAGCCTCTTCACCATTGCTAACTGCATCTACAGTTTGAAAGAAGTTTTGCAGAATATTTGCTGTGTTTTCACGCAGTTCATCATGGTCTTCGGCAAGGAGCAGTGTGAGATTTTTTGAATATTGTAATAACTCTTTTGAATGCATAGTTTAACTTTTCTTTAGCTTTTTGCAAAGTATAGCAATAATTGATTATTTATTCAATAAACAGTGCTACAATTACACCAAAAAACAAGCGAGAAATTTTATGAAGATAGTAGTCAATGGTCAGGATAGAGAGTTCCGTGAAAACGTTACACTCTTAGATATTCTTAAAGAACTCTCTTTAGAAGAAAAAGTAATGGCTGCGGCAGTCAATATGAATATCGTAAAACAAGATGAGTGGAAAAGCTATATTATTAAAGATGGGGATAAATTAGAACTGCTTGACTTTGTCGGTGGTGGATGATTTTAGCGTTACTACACTGATGGCATACGCTCCATCATGGGTAATGGAGAGGGCTGCTTCTTCAATGGCGAACTTCTTTATAAGTTTTGAAGATAGAGAGAGTTTTGGCGCACCTGAATCTTCTTTATAGATCATAATATCATGAAAACCACACAAAGCACCAATCCCTGTTCCAAGGGCTTTTGATACTGCCTCTTTTGTAGCCCAAAATCCAGCTGCGGTTTTAGCTGTTTTTACAAGAGCTATCTCCTCTTTATGGAGGAATTTTTGAAGTGCCTTGTCTCCAAAGCGCTCCATCATCTTCTCGACTCTTGCAATCTTAACTAAATCTATACCTATCATAAAAATTACTGGATCACAAACTCAGTAAAATAGATACCTTTTATACGCCCATCTGTAAGCATTGCATTGAGTGTATCCATTATCTGTTCTGTAACTTTTTGTTTCCCTTTTTTAGATGATATCTCTTCTAAAGTTTTTGATGAAAGGATACGGATGATTCTATCACGTAGTACGGCTGTCTTTGCATCAAGCTCCATACTCAGCTCTTCCCCTTCAAGCTCTAGTGACATAGCAACTTTTAAGTAACGTCTGCCAGAGTCGCTTTTAAGATTTACTGTAAAAGGGTCTAGTGGGTAAAGCACACCGATCTCATCAAGTTTACGTGTGCCTTCTAAAACACTGCCCGGACGTTTTGTCTCACGCTGCACTGTGCGTTCTTGCACTTGTGGTGTAGGAGATTGGTCCTTTATCTCCTCTTCATCATCACTCATTAAAAAGATGGCAGCAACAGCACCTAATATAATGATTAAAATCAGTACAACAATGATGATAATCATCAAGAGATTACTTGATTTTTTCTCTTTTGGTTCTGTTGACTCTTCTTCGTTAGTTTTTTCTTCTTCTGCCATTTTTCATCCTTGAAATAAAATTATTGTTATTATATCGGAGTTTTTTTATAAAAATAAACTCTCTTTAGTTTTCTACTAACTCTTTTAGCGGTAAAAATTCATAGCTTTCTGCATTATAGTACTCGATTTTACCTGTTTCTATATCGTAACACCAACCATGAACGTGTAAAGAGCCTTCTTCAAAACGCTTTTTAACACTTGGATAGGTTAAGATATTATCAATCTGATTGATAACCGAGAGTTTTTCTGTAAGACGAAGTAGCTCATTTTGAGGTGCATTGGTCCCTAGTGAGAGAATAGCTGATTTTTTAGCACCTTCACCAAGTTCTAGCCATTTTTTTGTATGGATAAGTGAAGGATCTTCCAATGGTTCATAGAGTGCTTTACATGCACCACAGTGTGTATGACCACAAATAATAACCTCTTGCACTTTTAATATACTCACAGCATATTCAATGCCTGAAGCTGTCGCATGGAAGTCTTCATCTGGTTTATATGGTGGTACAAAGTTACCGACATTTCTGATTACAAAAAGATCTCCAGGATTTGTCTGTAGCATTAAGTCCGGAATAACACGGGAGTCAGAGCAGCCTATAAAAAGTGCTTTTGGAGATTGTCCACTTTTAACAAGATCTAAAAGTGATTCTTTATTTTTTTTAAAATAGGTACGAAAGAGTTCGTTCCCTTTTGCATAGTCTCCAAGATTCATCAGTAATCCTTTAGTGTTATGAACACACTTTTATATCTAATGACTTCATGATCTCATCAAAAATAGGTCCACATTCACGATGAATGTCATCATGATACTCAATAACCATTACCTCTTTGCCGTTAGATACTTTTGTAGTGTAGATTTCAGGTTTAATGTTATATTTTGCAATAACTTTTTCTACTAGTTCTTTTACAGCTTTCTTTTCAGCTTCACATTCATAAGCAAGAGAAAGTCTTGAAAATCTCTCTTCACTTCTAAATTCTGCATCTATCATATAATACCCTCAAAATTTTAATTGTAAGTATTATACTACTTCTCTAAATAAATGCAACTTTATATTGCTTAAATTAGTACCACTCAAGGAGTTTTGTTACTTCATCTACTATATAAGTTTTGATCGAAGTTTTCTCAAGCGGTTTTTTAGCGACAAGTGCTTTTGTTATATTTTGCATTTTAGCCTCTTTGAGCCTTGCATCAAGGGCATATACCTCACGCACATCACCCACAAGTGACACTTCGCCTATAAAGACCGTCTCTTTTGAGATAGCACGATCACGAAAGCTGGAAATGATAGCGGCAAGTATGGCTAGATCAGCTGCAGTTTCAGTGATCTTGATACCACCGGTGATGTTGATAAAGACATCATAGCCTGAGAGTGGAATCTCTAACTTTCTCTCCAGTAGGGCTAAAAGCATGTTTAGTCTGTTGTTGTCAAAGCCTGTTGCTTGGCGTTTAGAGTTTGGTGTGTGGGATTCTGAGACAAGGGCTTGTACTTCAAGAATAATAGGGCGACTTCCCTCCATCACAACAGTGAGTGCAGAGCCACTTTGCTGAGAGTTACGGTTAAAAAAGCGTGAGGCGATATCTGTAGCACTTACAAGTCCCTCTGCTTTCATCTCAAAGACACCTATCTCACTTGTTGCTCCAAAACGGTTCTTAAAGCCTCTGAGAATCCTTAGCTCTTGAGAGGAGTCTCCCTCAAAGTATAAAACTGTATCTACCATATGTTCCAGTACTCGTGGCCCTGCGATGGATCCCTCTTTTGTGATATGTCCGATGATAAAGATAGCGAGGTCTTTTTCTTTTGCGATACGCATCAGCTCAAAAGTGATCTGGCGAACCTGTGTAACAGATCCTGGTGCAGAGGTGATGTTCTCTGAGTAGATGGTTTGAATGGAGTCGATGATTAAAAAGTCATACTTTCTGTGTTCAAGCTCAACTAGAATCTGCTCAAGTCGTATCTCACTTAAGAGGTAGAGTGAATCATGGTTTGATTTGAGACGATTTGCTCGCAGCTTTATCTGAGAAGTGGACTCCTCTCCTGTTACATAGAGCACATCTTTACCCGTTGAAGCGATGTTTGACCCAACTTTTAAAAGTAGAGTAGACTTTCCAACTCCCGGACTTCCTCCAATGAGAGTGAGGCTTCCTGGAACGATGCCTCCACCTAAAACATTGTCAAGCTCAGCGTCAAGTGAAGAGAAACGAAAGACCTCCTCTTCGACAACTTCATTGATACTTATCGCTTTTGCAGAAGTGGCAGATGTTGATTTTGTCTGTTTTACGACCTCTTGTTGGTGTTCGTTTAGCTCTATAAAGCTGTCCCATGCACCACAGTTTGTACATTTACCCATCCATTTTGGAGTAGTGAGCCCACAGTGTTGACACTCAAATAGTATTTTTTTCTTTGCCATTGTTGTCTCTTTAAGAGTTGAAATTTATATGTTTATATGATTGTATTGTAGTTAAATTGTAAGGGGTAAAGAAAAAATATGACAAAATGTCATATTCAGAGGTTTACTCTTTCTCTTCTTCTTTCTCTTCTTCAACAAAAAGTGCATCTAAAAGACCATCAACAAACTCAAACTTGTTAAATGGTGTAAGATTCTCTGGTTGTTCACCTGTTCCAACATAAAGAATAGGAAGTTCGAGTGCATAAGCGATAGAGAAGACACTTCCACCTTTTGCTGTTCCATCGAGTTTTGTGATGATGATGCCGTCTATGCCTATCATCTCGTTAAATGCTTTTGCCTGCGTAATTGCAGAGTTGCCTTGTGTACCATCGATGATGAGCAATGTTCTGTGTGGTGAGCCAGGATGTGCTTTATCACAGATACGTTTTATCTTTTTAAGCTCATTTGCAAGGTTTGTCTGCGTGTGCAGTCTTCCTGCAGTATCGATAATGACATGGTCAAGATTTTTTGCTTTTGCTGAGTCAATCGCATCATAGGCAACAGCTGAACTGTCATGTCCCTGCTTTGATGCAACGATAGGGATCTCTAATCTCTTCGCCCAAAGTGTAAGCTGCTCAATGGCTGCTGCACGGAAAGTATCACCTGCACCAAGAAGTACACTTTTTCCTTCATCTTTGTAGCGTTTTGCAAGCTTTGCAATAGTTGTTGTCTTCCCGGCACCATTGACACCCACGATAAGCTCAACAAACGGAGGTGTATACTCCGGCTCTTCATAATCAGCATAACGAAGTGTTGCTAAGAGTTTTGAGCGAAGTATCTCTCTTGTGACTTGCTCTTGGTATATCTCACGCAGAATAATCTCAACAAGTTCATACTCGACATCAGCTTCTAGTAAAATATCTTCAAGCTCATCTTTTGTAAAGGTTATTTTTTTCTTTGGTGCAACTGTCTTAATCGCCTCAACAGTTTTGTTCAGTGACTTTTTTATAAAACCAAACATCTACTATTTCCCTAAAGCTTTTTTGATTTCACTCTCAATGAACTCTTCTTCTACTGCACCTTGGAAATGGTGAATAATCTTGCCATCTTTTACAAGAACAAGAAGTGGAATCCCAAAATCACGTCCAAGATTGAGTTTGGATGCAACATCTTCTATAAGTTTTTCATTTTCACTTGAGTTTGCGATAGGATAGTTTGCCTGGTACTCTTTTTTAAAGATATCAAGTTTTTCATTTTCAATGCCGTTTTCAATAGTAACACCAAGTACTACGATATCATCTTTGTACTTTTTAGCTAAAGATGAGAGGTGCGGCACTTCAGCACGACATGGAGGACACCATGTTGCAAAAATATCAAGAAGCAGTAGTTTTTTTGGATCACTTTTTAGAGTATAACCCTGTGGGGTCTTTTTGAGGATATATTGGTTTTGTTGTGTATCGGTTAAAACGATCTCGTTTGTTGCCAGGATTTCATTTGCTTTTGCGTTGTTTGTCTCTTGTGATTTCTCGTTTGATGATGAACATCCGACAAAGAGTGTACTAAAGAGAATAAATGTAGAAAAAAGTGCTGTTTTTAGCATAAAAGTGTACCTTTTATTGTGATTTTTGTGTAAAATGTGCGAAATTATATCCAATAAAGATTTAATATGAGCCCAATAAAAACAAGTTTTAGAAAAAAATGTTTACAAATAAATAAAAAAAAGAGTTCACAAAACACTCTCTATAAAAACTATAGAGTAAATCGAGAACTCCAAAAGCTTTTAAAATCTTTACTTCGTAGAAAAAAAAGAGCAAAAATTCTTTTTTATTATCCGTTACCATATGAAGCAGATATTCGAAAAACGCTTGCTTTATTTCGAAAAAAAGAGCAAATTTTTCTTCCGTTTATGGAAGGAAAAAGTTTTAAAATGGTACCATTTAGGTTACCGCTTAAGAGAAAAAGATTTGGTATTATGGAAGCGGGAAATTCATTAAGAATTATTAATAAAATTGATATAGCAATAGTTCCTGTAGTCGGAATAGATAAAAATTTACAAAGAGTAGGGTTTGGAAAAGGAATGTATGATCGTTTTTTTCCGACTTTAAAAACCAAACCTTTTACTATCTTTGTACAACTTGAACCGTGTATAACGAAAAAGAGGATCTGTGATGCGTATGATATTGCAGCAGATTATTACATCAGTTCAAGAAAAAGTATTTCACGCAGGTAAATATAGAAGAAATAAAAAGGAAATCTAGATGTTAAATGAGATACTACTTGGTGGTGGCATTGCCACTGTCAGTGGTGTTGTGGGATTTTTCATCTCTAAAAGGATTACAGCTGCCAACTTTGAGATCTATCTTGAACAGGCTCGTGCAAAAGCAAAAGCAATAGAAAATGAGTCAGAGACTCTGCTTGAACGTGCACGACTTAAGTCAAAAGAGATAGAACTGGAAGCAAAAAAGGCTTACGATACTGCAAAAGCACGTGCAAAAGCCGATTTACATCAGCGAGAAGATGAGCTGATTCGTAAAGAGCACAAATTTGAACGTTATGCTCAAGAAGAGGAGCGAAAGCTACAACTTGAACGTAAAAGTATTGAGGCACAAAAGCTAAATCTTGAGAGAAATGAAAAGTCACTCGCATCACTAAAAAAACGATATGAGAAGAAGATAGATGAGGCTCTACACGTTATAGAACACTCAGCCGGAATGACACAGGAAGAGGCGAAAAAACTTCTACTGCAAAATGTAGAAGAAAAAGCCCGTGGGGATATAGCGCATATTGTCAGACGCTATGAAAATGAAGCAAAAGCAGAAGCTGAAAAGCGGGCAAACTACATCTTGGCACAGGCAACAAGCCGTTATGCAGGAGAGTTTGCAGCAGAGAGGCTTACGAACCTTGTACATCTTGACAGTGATGAGCTAAAAGGGCGCATCATTGGTAAAGAGGGGCGTAATATAAAAGCGCTTGAGACGCTGATGGGTGTTGATATCATTATTGATGATACACCAAATGCCATAGTAGTGAGTAGTTTTAATCTCTACAGACGTGCAATTGCGACAAAAACATTGCAACTGCTCATCGAGGATGGACGTATTCAGCCGGCTCGTATTGAAGAGATATACAAAAAGGTCTCAGAAGAGTTTGAGTCAAAAATCCTCGAAGAGGGTGAGACAATTGTTGCTGAGCTTGAGATTGGCGTGATGCACCCTGAACTTATGAAGCTTATAGGTCGTCTGCGTTATCGTGCTTCGTATGGGCAAAATGCATTGGCACATACACTTGAAGTGGCACATTTAGCAGGACTTATGGCCGCTGAGATGGGTGGAGATGTAACTTTGGCAAAAAGAGCAGGCTTACTTCATGATATTGGTAAAGCGCTTACTCATGATATTGATGGGAACCATGTTGATCTTGGTGCTGAGATATGTCGTCGTTATAACGAAGATGAAGTCGTTATAAACGCTATCTATGCGCATCATGGACAACAAGAGATACTGAGCGTTGAATGTGGTGCAGTCTGTGCTGCTGATGCACTCTCAGCTGCACGTCCGGGAGCTAGACGTGAAGTGCTCGAGAGCTTTTTAAAACGTGTAACAGAGATAGAAGATATCGCATCGGCACATCAAGGTGTAAAACAGGCCTATGCTATTAATGCAGGTCGTGAGGTTCGCGTTATTGTCAATGCAACACTAATCAATGATGATGAGTCTGTTCTTTTAGCAAAAGAGATAGCGTCCGAGATAGAAGAGAGAGTTCAATATCCTGGTGAGATTAAAGTAAATGTTATTCGTGAGAGTCGTGCAGTAGAGTTTGCAAAGTAGCAAAAGAGCCAAGAGTGGCTCTTCTTTTGCTTATTTAGCAGATTTGTTGATAGTTACGACGATAGCTCCACGAAGATCACCCATTTTGTATCCTGTTGCTTTGTCAACCGGATAACGCTGTGCGATAGCACGTTTGAGTTCTGTATCTTTTACATCTCCATGACATTTCAGACATACACCCTTATTAATAACTAAAGGTTTATAGAACTTATAGACTCTATCACCTACTTTTTCTACGAAATGTTTAGGCAGTACTACATTTGCATCTTTTAAACTTCTCATCGCTTTGAGAACTTTTGCTTCATCAGGTTGTGGCTGATTTGCAGGTGAACGATACTTCAGACTTATGCGTTTTACACGTACACCTTGAGGTAATTTTTTGTTAACACTTTCAGTAAGCGAGTAGGCTTCATTTGAACAAAAATCAAGCGCATCAAGTGGTCCGCCTTTTTTCATATGTGCTTTCATATTCTTTCCAAGTGTTTTGAGAAGCAGTTTTGAACTTTTTTGTCCCATTTTTAGAACTTCTTTAAGCTCTTTATCTTGCTTTTGAGCAGGTGCTGCTAATAAAATACTTGCACTGATACTGAGTATAGTAAATGATTTTAGTACAGATAGCATGAAATACCTCCGATTTTTGTAAATTTGGGAGTATTATAGCAGGACTTATAATATTTTAATGCAACAGTGAGTATAATTCCGTAATTTTTAAAGACAAGGGAGCACTCCTATGGGTGAAATTTTTACTTTTTTTGGACTGATTTCGGAAGATCATAACTTTATTTTTCTTTCGCATATGATTCTTTCTGCATTGATTGCTATCGTACTTGCAAAAATGGCAGTTACAAACTTACAACTGGTACCAAAAGGTACACAAAATGTTATGGAAGCATATGTAGCAGGCGTACTTCAAATGGGTACAGATGTTATGGGTAGATTACATGCACGTAAATACCTTCCATTAGTTGCTACTATCGGTCTTTTTGTTGGTGTTGCTAACCTAATCGGTATTATTCCAGGTTTTGAAGCACCGTCTGCAAACCTAAACATGACATTGACACTAGCACTTATCGTTTTTGTTTACTATAACTATGTTGGTATGAAAACACATGGTGTAATCAAATACTTCAAACACTTCACTGGTCCAGTTTGGTGGTTAGCATGGTTAATGTTCCCAGTTGAGATTGTTTCTCACTTCTCACGTATCGTATCACTCTCTTTCCGTCTTTTCGGTAATATTAAAGGTGATGATATGTTCTTGGCAGTAATCCTTTTCCTTGTTCCATGGGTTATGCCACTTATCCCATTTGCACTTTTGACTTTTGGTGCATTCTTACAAGCATTTATCTTCATGATGCTTACATATGTTTACCTTGCTGGTGCAATCATCGTTGATGATCACTAAGCATTGATACTCCCTTTATGCAAAAAGATCTATTTGAAAGAATAACAAGCTTTTTGCTTGGGGCATCATGGGCGATAACGCTCTTTGGTGCTCTGCTTACATTTAAATTATCCATCTCTTTTGGACTCTCTTTTTCTCTTTTTTCAACACTGCTCTACATTTTACTATCACTATTTTTCATGTTGCTCTTAGATGCACTGCTTGTTCATAAAGAACGTTTGCGTGAGGTTAAAAAACAGACGAAGCTTTTAGAAGAACTGCTTTCTCAAGGCAAATAAAGTATTTTTTAGTTAAAATAGAACACTTAATTAATTTTAGCTAAGGAACATTATGTTTGAAGTAGTTATCGGGCTTGAAGTCCACGTTCAACTCAATACAAAAACAAAACTTTTTTGCTCGTGTCCTACGAGTTTTAATCATAAACAAAACTCCAATACATGTCCTACATGTTTAGCACTTCCTGGTGCATTGCCGGTTCTTAACAAAGAGGTTGTTCATAAGTCTATTATGCTTGGGACTGCTTTGGATGCTACAATCAACAGAGAGTCTTACTTTGACAGAAAGTCATACTTCTACCCGGATTCTCCTTCAGCATACCAGATTACACAACTCTATACGCCTATAGTAGAACATGGAAAGCTTGTTATCGATTTTGAAGATGGAACAAGTAAGACCATTGGAGTAAATCGTGCACACATTGAAGCAGATGCAGGGAAAAATATCCATGATGGAGATATCTCTAAAGTAGATCTCAACCGTGCAGGAACACCACTTTTAGAGATTGTAAGTGAGCCAGATATGAGAAGTGCCGAAGAGGCGATACTTTATCTGAAAAAACTGCACTCAATCGTTCGTTACATTGACATCAGTGATGCAAATATGCAAGAGGGAAGTTTCCGTGTGGATGTGAATGTCTCTATTCGTCCAAAAGGGGATGAAAAGCTCTATACAAGAGTTGAGATCAAAAATATTAACTCATTTAAGTTCATCCAAAAAGCTATAGAGATAGAAGTGGCGCGTCAGGTTGAGGCGTGGGAAGATGGTGTTTATGAAGATGAAATCGTTCAAGAGACACGTCTTTTTGACCAGGTAAAATCTGAAACACGTTCTATGCGTGGTAAAGAAGAGGCAGCTGACTATAGATACTTCCCAGAACCAGACCTCAAAAAGTGTGTCGTAACTGATGCAATGATGGAAAAATACAGCAAGATTCCAGAACTTCCAGATGTTAAAAAAGAGCGTTTTATCAATGAGTATGGTATGAAACCATATGATGCTTCTGTTATTACATCGGCTGTAGAGATGGCGAACTTCTTTGAGATGATGATGGAAGAAGAAGGTGTTACACCAAAGACAGCAACTACATGGCTTACAGTTGAACTTTTAGCACGTCTCAAAGGTGATATGAACATTACAAACTCTCCTGTAGATGCAAAAAAACTGGGCTTCTTGGTAAAACGTATCGATGATAAGACTATCTCAGGAAAAGCTGCCAAAGAGGTACTTGACTATCTGATGGAAAATGAAGATGTAAGTGTTGATGATGCCATCGATACACTTGGTCTTAAACAAGTTACAGATACTGGCGCTATTGAGGCAATGTGTGATGAGGTGATCAATGCCAACCAAGACAAAGTAGAACAGTATAAAGCCGGAAAAGAGAAACTCTTTGGTTTCTTTGTCGGTCAGGTTATGAAAGCTTCTAAAGGAAGCGCAAACCCTCAAGCTGTTAATGAGATATTAAAAGCCAAACTAGGATAGAACTTCATGTTAAAGCGTTGGATACTTGATTTTGCTTATTATCTCGATACTTCAAAATCATACCAACGCAGAAAGCAGTTTTTCTACAGACTGCTTGAAGATGACAAGTTTAAGTATAAAAAATATGTAGACTTCTTAATGATTACACTTATCTTTATAAGTGTAATTGTGCTTATACGTGAAGTAAAACATCATGTAAATGACTATCTTCTTTTCTTTAGTAACTATATTATCTCATTTGTTTTCTTTGTCGAGTATATGCTTCGCTTATGGGTAAGTAGCAGTGTAAGTAAGATTATCGTTGAACGTGCAGAACATGATACTTTCTTACACCGTGAGGTCAATTTAAGAAAAGCATTTTTAAAGATCTTACGTGTAAAATTAAAGTATATGCTCTCTCCTCAAGCAATCATTGACCTTTTGGCAATCTTGCCGTTTTTCCATGAACTGCGACTGTTGAGAATCTTTATTCTTTTTCGTGTTTTTAAACTTTTTCGTTATGCAAAAAGCTTTCAGACACTCTCTTCTGTTCTTGCTACAAAGAAGTTTGAGTTTTTAACGCTGGGTATTTTTGCATCTATTGTTATCTTTGTCTCTTCTGTCCTCATCTATGTAATGGAAGGAAATGATCCAAACTCACCGATTAATACTCTTTATGAAGCAATATACTGGTCTATTGTTACTATATCAACTGTTGGCTATGGTGATATCACACCGGTAAGTCATGAAGGACGATTTGTTGCTATGCTTGTAATTATTGCAGGAATTGCAGTTCTTGCATTTACAACATCCCTCTTCGTATCGGCATTTACTGAAAAACTAGATGAGATACGTGAGATCAAGATGATAGAAAATGTCTCAAAGCTCAAAAAGTTTTATCTTATCTGTGGGTATGAAAGCATTGCACGTGAGGTAGCACGTAAACTCGCTCTTAGCAATAATGATATCATTATAATGGATGAAGATGCCGAGCGTGTTGAACTGGCAAAAGCAGATGGTTTTACTGCGCTGAACTATGATCCTGGTAAGGTTGAGAGTTATGAAAAGCTCAGTATTGATATGGCTACGCAGGTTAAGGCGATTTTATGTCTGCGTGAGAATGATGTTGAAAATGTCTATTCAGCACTTACTATCCGCTCTATAGATAAAAAAGTCTTTATTTTGGCACTTTTGATGCAAGATGTTAACCGTGAGAAGCTGGAGTTTATCGGTGTTGACAAGATTGTCTATCCACAAGAGCTTGTTGGACTTATCACAAAAGAGCTAGTGGGAAAACCTGTGGCATTTGAAGTGATACATGAGCTAAGAAGTGAAAATGCAGATGTAAAAATAGATGAACTTGGTGTTACGGAGCGTATAGTAGAGAACTTTCCAACCGTAGGTGAGCTTGGAAATAAAAAGTTCAGAGTCGTTTTACTGGGTATCTACAAAGAAAAAGATGACCGCTTTTATTTTAATCCTTTAGATGATATGCTTCTAGAAGCAGGTGATTACCTTTTAGTAATCGGTTATGAGGTTTTTATTCGTGAGTTTGAAAAGTATCTCCATACAAAGGTTAGTAATGCCTAAGACAACAGCACTTATCTTTGGTTATAACAAGTATGCACGTGAGATTGTTAACAATGTCAAAGATAAATATAAACATATAAAAATCTATACACGCCATATTGAGAATGTTAAAGAGCAAGATCTAAAGTTTGTTGAGCATTTTGAGTTGAGTGATAAATGGTATACTATTAAAAAAGATGTCGATATTAAAAAATCGATGGCTTTTTGTGTTCTTAAAGATACCGCAGAAAACATCTTTTTGACAATCTCTTTACGAGCTAACTTTCCTGATCTTACCATAATCGCTTTAGCCTCTAACAAAGAGAGTGCAAATAAGCTCAAAATGGCTGGAGCGAATAAGGTGATACCTTTGGTTGAAACGACATCAGATATTATCGCCAATATGCTTGAAAAACCGATATCCAATAAAATACTACACTCTATTTTGTATGAAGAGAGTGCACTGAAAATTGCACAGATAAAGATCAGTGAAGAAAGTCACTTTAAAGATGAAGAGCTTCACAGTATTGACTGGACACGATATAATGGCATAATAGTTCTCTCTGTAATGCGTAAAGATATGAAGAGTGAGTTTATCTACTCAAACAAGGCAAAGCACCATATTATAGAACCTGGTGATGTTTTGGTAGTTGTGGGTTATGAAGAAGATATAAAAGAGTTTGAAGAAAAGATAGGGAGTAAGCGATATGTCGATTGGAGTAATTGGAGCTGGTAAGTGGGGGAGTGCACTCTTCTTTGCACTTTCCCAGCAAAGCGATAATGTCTGTATCTCTTCTAGAAAGTTAAGAGATATAGAGAATTTTGTCTCAATGTCAGAGGCTCTTGATTGTGAATATTTAGTTATTACCGTTCCTGCACAGCAGGTCTCTGCTTGGTTGCGTGAGCACTTTGTTTTTAAAGGGCAGAAGATTCTAGTAGCTTCTAAAGGTATAGAAGCTAGCAGTGGAAAGTTTTTAAATGAGATTTACGCAGAGTATGTTCCTGATGAGAATATCGCTTTTCTTTCAGGACCATCTTTTGCAAGTGAAGTAATGCAGGCTTTACCGACTGCTTTGGTGATAAACTCTCATAATGAAACACTGGCACAAGAGTTTGGTAAGCTTTTTCCATCTTTTATAAAGACCTATACTTCAACAGATGTCATAGGTGCAGAGGTTGCAGGTGCGTATAAAAATGTTATTGCTATTGCAGCAGGTATCGCATCGGGACTTAAACTTGGAAACAATGCAGCAGCTTCGCTTATCTCACGTGGACTTGTTGAGATGCAGCGATTTGGTTTGCACTTTGGAGCCAAAGAAGAGAGTTTTGTGGGGCTCAGTGGTGCGGGAGACTTGTTTTTGACAGCTTCATCTACTATGAGTAGAAACTTTCGGGTAGGACTAGGGCTTGCCAAAGGGCTCACGCAAGAGGAGATACTTTTAGAACTCGGTGAAGTTGCCGAGGGAATAGGGACTGCCTATGCCCTCTATGATATAGCGCAAAAAGAGGAGCTCTACCTTCCAATAGCACGAGAAGTTCATGCTATGCTTGAAGGAAAGAGCCCTCAAGATGCACTACACTCTCTTTTAGGAAAGTAATGATGTCTCTTTTAAGTGCTCAAGAGCAAAAGAGTCAAATCTTTAAAATAGCCATTGCATTTGGGATAGGTATACTTTTTTACTTTTTAGGTAATACAGTTTTTGATGAGCCGCAAAGCAGACTTGTCGGAGTGCTGGCATTTTTAGTGACACTCTGGACAAATGAAGCACTGCATCTTGGGGTTATCTCCTTGCTGCCTATTATCTTGTTTCCAGCTCTTGGCATTCTCTCTACAAAAGCAACAACCATTAACTACTCACATCCTATTATCTACCTCTTTTTAGGTGGTTTTTTACTTGCTATTGCTGTGGAGAAGAGTAGGTTGCATCTCTTTATATCCCACAAGATTCTCTCTTTTTTCCCGGCAACACCGAGAGGAATGATTTTCTCACTTGCCCTTACATCAGCGCTGCTTAGCTCCATACTCTCAAACACGACAACAACGCTGTTGCTCATTACCATCGCTATTTTCATAACAGAAAATCCAAAGCTAAAGATGCGTTTTGCTCTGGCTATTGCCTATGGGGCAAGTATAGGTGGGATATTAACACCCATAGGGACACCGCCAAACCTTATTTTACTGGGGATTATGCAAGAGCATAATATGGAGCTTATCCCATTTTTTCAGTGGATGTGGATGGTAGCACCACTTGTCTTTTTGATGCTGGTCTCTATGAGTCTCTTACTTGGTTTGGGTGTGAACAATGAAAAAATCACGACAAATATTGAAAAGACTCCTCTAAACAATGAACAAAAAAGAGTGCTCTATTTGATGTTTGGACTTATTGCACTTCTACTTATAAATGCACCTATTCGACCATACTGGGATGGATTGGGGCTTAGTGAGAGTGGCATACTACTTGGTTTTGGACTGCTGCTTTTTGTAGCACCGTTTAATATCTTGGAGTGGGCAGAAGATAGCAAAAAGATTCCTTTTGCCATTATGTTTTTGTTTGGTGCTGGTTTTTCTATTGCCAAAGCTTTCTCTGCGACACACTTGGCAGATGAACTTGCCTCATACCTGCTCTCTATGACACATATGGCACCGTTTTTTCTCATCTTAAGTGTAGCGGTGATGATAACCTTTACAACAGAGATCACTTCCAACACGGCACTTATCTCCATTATGCTACCTGTTATCTACTCTGTTGCTGAGCAAGCAGGCATCAATACAACGCTTTTTATGATGATAGCAACGGTGTGTGCAAGCTATGCCTTTATGTTACCGATTGCAACAGCACCAAATGCCATAGCGATGAGTAGTGGTGTGGTAA
>Ga0256828_1000971_pt1 | contig 18555 bp, 19 predicted proteins | sample CV88metaG_FD_185993 | JGI IMG/M metagenome (GOLD analysis project Ga0256828, IMG submission 185993) | Hydrothermal vent microbial communities from East Pacific Rise, Pacific Ocean - CV88 | ecosystem: Environmental > Aquatic > Marine > Hydrothermal vents | place: Pacific Ocean: East Pacific Rise...
GATGGAGATGAAGAGATGGCTCTGTGTCCCGAGTCAAGTTATTCTAAAATCCCAAATATATATTTTGTACCAACGATACCAGCTTTAAAAAATTGGTGTATGAGAGCTGGATTTAGCTCTTTTGAAGTGCTTGAAACTTCAAAAACAGATGCAACTGAACAACGAAAGACTCAATGGATAGAGGGGCAGTCACTCGAGGACTTTTTGGATCCTGAAGATGATGCCAAAACAGTAGAGGGCTATCCAGCACCCCAAAGAGTTTATGTGCGACTTATAAAGGATAAAAAGAATGGCAAATGATCAGAATATAGAAGATGAACTCACGATTGAAGAGTATAAAAACGATACAAATGAAGTGGAGATAAAAACCCATCAGCGCATTAATGAAAATTTTTGTGGAGAGGTTGTCAAACTAGAAGATGGGTATGTTGAAGTTCGATTAACAGCAAGTCAAGAGATGGTAGCTGATGAAGTTGGTCTTATTCATGGAGGGTTTGTTTTTGGTGCTGCTGATTATGCTGCTATGCTTGCCGTTAATGAACCAAATGTTGTGTTAGTGGCAAGTGATTGTCAGTTTCTTTCCCCTGTAAAATTGTATGATGAGGTGCTACTTATTGCAAGAGTTCGCCATAAAGAAGGGCGCAAGAGAAATGTACATGTAGAAGGGTTTGTTTTAGATATAAAAGTGTTTGAAGGGGAATTTAAAACTGTTATTACTGAAAAACATATTTTAAAAATGAAGCTTTTTGATGAGGAGAAACACACCCATACATAAGGTGTGTTTTAGAGCTGTTGTATCCAGTAGGGTGCATAGCGTTGTTCTTGTGCTATTGTAGTTGTCTCTCCATGACCGGGATAGATAGTTCTGTCATACTCAAGGGCTATAAATTTTTTAAGAGACTGTTTCATATCCTCTGGACTTGAATATGGAAAGTCTGTTCTTCCTATACTTTTATGAAAAATGAAATCTCCACTAAACATTGCATCTTCAATCTCTATTGTCGCACATCCTGGAGTGTGTCCTGGAAAATGACGAAATCTAACTTCTGTACCATCAAAATCAAATACTTCATCATTCTCAACTAAGATATCAGGTGTTGAAGGGGGTAGTCCTGGCATCCATGAGCTTTCTTTTAAAAGCATAGTATCCTCTTTTGGTGTATAGAGCTTTATACCTAAAAGTTTTTGAAGCTCAGCATTAGACCATACATGATCAAAATGTCCGTGTGTATTTAAAATGGCAACAGGGTTTGTAACATTATCCATAACCCATTGTGTTGCATCCATTCCCGGATCAATGATAAAATCTTTTCCATCATTTGTTACAATGTAGCAGTTTGTTTGGTAGGGTCCCATAGGTTGCATTTTAATGTGCATTTTTTTGCTCCTTGATGTTCTTCTCTTTCTCTTTCATAAAAGCACTACCATCCTTGTACATATTTTGTATCACTAAAAAAGCATCTAAGTGATCAAAGAATATTTTAACAAGTTTTGGATCAAAGTGTTTGCCACTCTCCTCTTTAAGGTAGGTAAAAATTTTATCTTCACTCCAAGCTGACTTATAACTTCGTTTTGAATTGAGTGCATCAAAAGTATCTGCAAGTGCTGTAATTCTTGCATAGATATGAATTTCATCCCCTTTTAGTCCTCTTGGGTAGCCTGTACCATCATATTTTTCATGGTGTTGATGCGCAATAATTGCTGCTGTTTGTAAAAGAGGTTTTTCTGAATCTTTAAAGAGATTAAATCCTATGGTTGTATGTGTTTTCATAATCTCCCACTCCTCTGATGTGAGTTGGGATGGTTTGTGTAAAATAGAATCAGGAATAGCAACTTTTCCAATGTCATGCATAGGTGAAGCAAGTGTAAGGTACTCTATCTCTTCATGCGAAAGACCATAATATTGAGCAAGTAGTTGAGAATATTTAGCAACACGGCGTACATGAAATCCTGTCTCTTTTGAACGGGTTTCTGTAAGTTCACTCATTCTGTAAATAAGGTCATTTTGTGTATGTTTAATCTCTTCATTGAGTTGAATCACTTTTGTAATATCATTTCTTACAGCAATGAACTCCTCTATCTCATCATGTTCATTGAGAATAGGATTAATGGTTGCTTCAACAATATAAAAAGAGCCATCTTTCTTTTTGTTCTTGACAATACCATTCCATGGTTTTTTTGCCAAAATAGTTTTCCACATATCTTTAAAAGCTTCTTTTGGCATATCTTGATGTCGGACAATACTGTGAGGTTTTCCTATGAGTTCCTCTTTTCTATAGCCTGAAATTTTACAAAACTGCTCATTTGTATAGGTGATAATCCCTTTTTTGTTTGTTTTGGAAACAATACTGCTTCTATCAACAACATTTTTGTATTGATTGAGAAGATTAATATTACGAATAATATTGTTTTTTATAGTATAACTCAACCAAATAACAAAGAGTGTTACAATTAAAAGAAAAAGTATATTGAAAATAAGTTCTTGAAAAAGTTCAGTGGATTTTTTAGTGACATATTTGTCAATAAGTTTAAAGTAGTCTTTTTCAACTCTATAAAAAAGATTAATAAGGTCACTTACATTATTCCACCATAAACCAGGGTCTTCGTCTGTTTGTTGTATATCTTCAATAGAGTATTTGTGGATGATATGTAACATCCATGAAAACTCTTTATGTTGGATGATTTTTGTATATTTTTTTTGTATGCTATTAGGTGCTGTTGCTTGAAAATGGTACAGGGCAGCATCATACATCCCTTTTGCGTGAATAGCTCTAGAAAGAAGACTTTTATCTATAAAATGCATAGAAAATATACCATTGAAAGAACCTCTTATTTGCCCTAATGACTCTTTCATCTGAGCAATATTAGTGTAGACTTGAAGATAGTTTTTTACATGGTTATCATCAACAAGCATTGAGGTTTGTAAGTAATGATTTTGTAGGTTTTTGATAAGATTTGTATAGTAGTCAAAAGACTCAATATTTGGGAGTTGTAAGTTAATGATTTTCAATCTAATTGCAAGTAAATCGGTATCTTTTTGAAGATATAAAGCTTTATCTTGGGTATTGCAAAGGGTTATGAAGCGTAAAAAAGAGTTATCAACAACCTTATGTTGATTGATAAGACGCTCTTTTGATTTTTCATTATGATTTGCTAAATAACCAATGCTCATACCTCTTTCGCGTTGCAGTTCATTAATGAGTGAAGCAATGACTTTAATATTGGAAACATCTTGTTTGAGTCGGTTAAGTTGCTGTAAGCTTGTGTAGGAATTGATACTGAAGTAAAGAAATCCAATAGCAATCACAAACATAGGTAAAATGGTTAATAATTTTAATTTTCTTAATATAGTTTTTGTTTCGATAAGTCATACTCTCAATGAAAAAATGTTTGCAATTATACTCTAAAATTGTTACAAAAGAATAAAAGCTTTTTTTATTGAATAAAGTTCGTTATAATAGTTCTATTATTTTAATAAGAGGTTACTAAAAAAAGTATGAAAAAATACGCACAGATTACAGATTATCTGCAACGATTTTTGGAAAATGAAGTCAAAAAAACAGGTATACAAAAAGTAGTAGTAGGGCTCAGTGGTGGTCTTGATTCTGCTGTTGTCGCTGTTTTGGCTCATAGAGTGTTTGGTGATAATCTTCTATGTGTTAAAATGCCTTCTCAATACTCTTCTCAGAACTCTTTGGATGATGCTGATGAGCTTTGTAGAGATTTTGGATTGAAAAACATTACATGTAGTATTGCTCCAATGTTGCAAGCATATGAATCTATGTATGATGATATGGATAATTTGCGTAAAGGGAATGTTTCAGCACGGCTTAGGATGACTACTCTTTTTGATATCTCTGCACGGGAAAATGCTTTGGTTCTTGGAACAAGTAACAAAAGTGAGTTAATGCTTGGCTATGGTACACTTTATGGAGATTTGGCTTCTGCTATCAATCCTATTGGAGATTTATATAAAAGTGAAGTTTTTGAACTTGCAGAATATTTACATGTAAGTAAATCAATTATTGAAAAACCACCATCAGCAGATTTGTGGGATGGACAAAGTGATGAAGCTGATTTAGGGTATACTTATGCACAACTTGATGAAGCGATGAAACTCTATGTTGATAAACGCTTGTCTAAAGAGGCTGTTATAGCACAAGGTGTAGATGCTTTGATGTTAGAGATGATTATACGAAGAATTTTTAGAAACCATTTTAAAAGAAAAATGCCTGTGATAGCAAAACTTACATCGCGTACACTTGGGCATGACTTTAATTATCCAAGAGATATTACATTATAAGGAAAGAGATGATGAAAATACCATTTAGTAAATATGAAAGTTCAAGAGAAGCACATGGTAATGTAAGTGATGCTCTTGATGGAGATGATGTTGCGCAGGTACAGAAGCTTCAAGAAGAGTTTATAGAGTATGTTGGTAGTTCATATGCTTTGGCAACTTCTCATGGGACATCAGCATTGCATCTAGCTATGCTAGCACTTGATTTAAAACGGGGTGATAAGGTTGTATGTTCTGTGAATGCACATCCTAGTGTACCCGAAGTTGTAAGACACTTTGATGCTGAACCTGTTTTCATAGATATTGAAGAAATAACATACAATATGAATATTGAAAAACTTGAGGAGTATTTACAGGAAAATAAATCTAAGAAACTCAAGGCTGTCATCCTTACCCATCTTGGTGGTGTATGTGTTGATTTAGATCGTGTGTATGAGATGGGTAAAACTTATGGTGTCAAAATTGTAGAGGACGCAAGTGATGCACTTGGTGCAACATATAAAGGGCAAAAAATTGGTGCAACAGGTGCAGATATAGTGTGCTTTAATTTCTCTCCACATCTGAAAAAGAATATTTGTAACGGTGGTATGCTTGTCAGTGATGATGATGAGATTATGGAGCGTGCAAAACTCTTGGCAAACCATGCCATTGTTCGTGATGAAGATGCACTAGAGTATATTTATGATGTGGTAGATATTGGGAATGATTACTCATTGAGTGAGCTTAATGCTGCATATATCCGTTCTCAGATTTTACAACAAGATGAAAATATAGCGCGTCAAAGAGAGATAGCGCAAATGTATTCTAATGCCCTTGATGGTGTTGAACATGTTACTATTCCAGATATGAGTAATGAGGAAAATCCTTTTTCTCTTTATATTATAAAAATAGATAAAAATCGTGATTCTTTTGCTGTTGAACTTAAAAAGGAGGGGGTAGGTACTGGGCTTCACTATATCCCTTTACATCTTTTGACATATTATAAAGCAAAATATACACTCCGTGTGAATGATTTTCCTGTTGCATTAAGAGCATATCAACAAGTACTCTCTTTACCTATTTATGCAAGTATGAGTGATGCCGATGTCGAGATTGTCATTAATGCCATTAAAAAAATAGCAAAAACAAGGGTATAAAATCCCTTGCGTGCTTCTGTTGTTTTTTGGGTAGAAAACTACTTCTATACTCCGAATTTTTTTCAAAAACTTCTCTCTTTTTCTCTTTTACCTTTTTCATGGCTTTACTGTTTTGTGATGTGGCTCCGTTATAAGTTTGCTATAGAGAAAAATTTTGGTATAGATATTGTCAGTGTTGGTAATTTAACAGTAGGTGGAAGTGGAAAAACACCTCTTGTGACAGCACTTGCAAAAGATAAAAAAGATGTTGCTATCATTTTACGAGGATATGGGCGCCATTCCAAAGGTCTTGTTGTTGTCAAAGATAAAAATACTGTTTTATGTGATGTTATGATAAGTGGGGATGAAGCAATGATATATGCGCAAAAGTTACCATTTGCTGTTGTCATAGTTGCTGAGGATAGAACTTTAGGTATAGAAAAAGCAAAAGAGATGGGTGTAGAAAAAATATTTTTGGATGATGCTTACTCAAAGCATACTATCAAAAAAAAAGATATTCTGATAGATGTGCCAACACAAAATAAAGCATGTTTACCCTCTGGTGCCTTTCGTGAGCGTCTTTGGAATGGGAAAAATGTGTTGGTTGTTCGTGACGGTATTGATTTCTTTAGAAGTGTAACTGTAAAAAATGCAACACCAAGAATGGCTTTAGTAACTGCTATAGCACGCCCTCAACGACTTGATACTTTTTTACCTGATGTGATATCAAAACACTATTTTGAAGATCATCATAGTTTTACAAAAGAGGAACTGTTAAAGATTATGGATGAAGATGGTGCAACAAGTTTGTTAGTAACCTATAAAGATTATGTAAAGATGGATTCTTTTGGTATTGAACTTTCACTTCTTGATTTGGAAGTGAAAGTAAGTTCAAAAATTACAGAGTTTATTGCCTAAAATAGTAAAAGTTAAGTTTGTTTTTGAATAACTCTTTTTTGAAAATAGCGTAATAAAAATTCAGCACTAAAAGCGAATGCAAAAGCACCAATGAGGTAGTATGCAATCTCTGGCATTGTTTTATAAGTAGAGTAGAGTGTAAGAGCTGCAACTCCAAACATTGCAAAAATAGCAATAACAACAAACAATTTTTTAGCACCTGTTTCTTCTAAAAGGTTAAGGTGTGCAATATGTGTTGTTCCTTGTACTATAAGCATGACAATAGCTGCTACTGTTGTAATTTGAGAAAGATTGAAAAAAAGTATCATGGGAATAATGAGTAGAGCACTTATAATAAGCCCTTCAAAAGAGTTATAGATATTATACTCATATACTTTTGGAAGATTTCCCTCTTTTGCCATAGTGTAGCCAATGTCTGAAACAGCAAAAAGAGTTGCATTGATGGCAGATGCAGTTGCTAAAAGAGCCGTTGCTGCCATAATTTTAAAGCCCCATTCACCAAACATAGGCTTTGCTGCTTCGGCAAGTGCATAATCTTTTGTTTGAATAATTTTTTCAAGTGGTAAATTACCAAGTACAGAGATACTTGTTAAAATGTAAAGTCCAGCGACTAAAAAGATGGCGACAAACATTGCTTTTAACATTGTAGTTTGTGGATCTTTCATATCTTCAACAGTATTGGTGATAACACTAAAACCTTGGTATGCAAAGAAGGTGATACCAATGGCAAAAAACATTCCACTAAGTGGTGGCATATTATGGATGCTTAAAAGTTCAGGTTTAATACTAAAAAGAGCTGCAACAGCAAAAACAACTAAAACAGAAAGTTTGACAAATACAATAATATTTTCTGATTTTGCAACAATGGAAGCACCTACAAGATTAATAAAAGTAAAAAGAGCAACAATCCCTACAGCAAAGATATTAATCCATACGGGATCATGACTAGAGACCATAAAAGTTGTTGCATAGGTACCAAATGATTTTGCGACAGCAGCAACAGCAATAAGCTGAGAAAAGTAAAACATAACACCCATAGAACCAGAAAAGACATTTTCACCAAAACCTTGTACTAAATACTCTACAATACCACCACGAGATTGGTAGCGTACAGCAAGTTTTGCAAGTGAATAACCACTAAGAAGTGCTATAAGCCCTCCAAAAACAAAAGAGAGCCAGACAATATTTCCTGCCATAGAACCAGCTTGTCCTATGACAATGAAAATACCAGCCCCCACCATGGAACCGATGCCTAAAAAGACAGCGCTCCAAAGTCCAAATGCTTTTTGTGTTTCCATTTTAGTTCATCTTTTTAAAGATTTTACCGATAAAGAGTAGGGAAAGTCCATCAATAAAGAGTGAAAATCCTACAAGTAATCCTATAAGATAAAGTGATGTAAATGGCCATCCAACGATAAATAAAATACCAATCAGCATAGAAAAAACAGCATTGATGAACCACCACAGCCACCCTTTAGCAGGACGCATAGAAAGTGCAAGTGAAAACCCTGCAAATGAGTCCATAAAAAAGTAGATAGCAAGAAGTAAACCTACTGTTCCAACACCACTCATTGGGTAAAAAATCATAAAAAGTGAAATGGCAATAAGGACAAAACTTTTTAGCCATCCCATCGTATCACTTTTATCAGTTAGATAGGTAAAATACCCAGCCATGAGTCCAGCAAAAAGCATTAACCATGAGATAAAAGTAACAGTAGCAAGTGTCATAAAAGCAGGGTATATAATACCAACTAAACCTAAAATTACAAAAACGATACCTGCAATTTTTGTATATTTTTGAAATGTATCAAATAGATGTTCTTCGAGTGGATATTTCCACATAATGTATCCTTTAAAATGAAATTCTATAGGTAGTGTAACACTCTATAATGAATACAAAGGTGATTTAAGTAGCATTTGGATAAAATAGCATAAAATATTGCAAAAGGATGAGTGTATTGCAAGCAAAAATAGAAACAGTTAAAACCCTTCTTGATGCGCTTCCGTTTATTCGTGAGTTTAGAAAAGAGATTGTTGTTATAAAATATGGTGGTTCAGCTCAGACTTCTCCACAACTCAAAGAGAAGTTTGCTGAAGATATACTTTTAATGCACCTTGTTGGGATTAAGCCTGTTATTGTTCACGGTGGTGGAAAAAAGATAACAGATATGCTTGATGCCTTAAAAATAGATACAAAATTTATCGAAGGACAAAGAGTAACTACTAAAGAGACGATGCGTATCGTTGAGATGATTTTAAGTGGTGAAATTAATAAAGAGATAGTCTCTCTTTTAAACTCTTTTGATGCAAAAGCGATAGGTATTAGTGGAAAAGATGCTCATTTTATTACAGCACAAGCGAAAGATTTTGCGAAATGGGGACTTACAGGAAATATTACAGATGTGAAAGCTGATGTGGTGACAAATCTTGTCAAAGATGGTTTTATTCCTGTTATAGCTCCTATTGCAGCTGGTGAAGAGATGGGACACCCTGGATATAATATCAATGCTGATTTATGTGCATCATATGTTGCAAAGGCTATTGGTGCAAATAAAATCATTTTTCTAACAGACACAGCAGGTGTTTTAGATGAAGACAAAAACCTTTTGGCTTCTTTAACAAAAGATGAAGTGGAAGCACTCAAAGCAAGTGGTGTGATTCATGGTGGTATGGTTCCTAAAGTAGATGCTTGTTTAGAAGCGATAGACGGTGGTGTACAAAAGGCTCATATTATTGATGGTCGTTTAGAACACTCGATGCTACTTGAACTTTTTACATCAGAGGGTGTTGGCACACAAATTGTTAAGTAAACTTTGTTATAATCGCCAAAATTTTAGTAAAAAAGGAAAATAGTATGGCAAATTATGCAGCATTATTTGAAGATGAAGATGATATTTTTGGAGGTTCTCCAAAGTCAAAGTTTATGGATGTCGTGTTTAATGCAAACAATGATATCGTGCGTCAAGAGCTTGAGAACTTTATAGAGAAAGTTGCTGTTATGGAGTCTATGCTTGAAGAGCATGTGGGTGAGGATATTAACAGAGCTGTTGAGAGTTTTCGTGTGCAAAATCAAGATCTTTGTGATACAAAAGCAAAATCTTTATATATAGAACTTATGGGTGAAATACTTTCTCAAAGCGAATAAAGTTTGAAATATATTTTACAAGGATACTTACTTTTTTTATTTTTAGGAAGTGTAGTTTATGGAGGTGATTTTAGAGATATGAAAAAAATATCTCTAAAAAAGGATGTCCAAAAGAAAATTCTTGTAAAATATGCCAAATATGAGAGACTTTTTAAATTTAGATGGACTTTATATATTAATGATGGTTTAGTCGTTTTTCATTCGTATGACAAGCGTGTAGCACAAAATATTCTTTCGCTGAATCATATGAACCAAAGTTTTCGTGTTGCACTCAAGCCAAAGGGAACAAACCATTATAATGTACCTTATTTTCTGGTTAAATTTAAAGAGTTTGATTATAAAAAAAATGAAGCTGTTTTTGCAGTGTATCTTTATGATAAAAATGAAGAGATAGTTTTAAAATATTTAAAATAGTAAGAGAAAAAGTGGAGTCAATGGAAAAAGTTGAAACAGAGATAAACAGACTGATTAATGAGTGTGAGTATGATGAGGTGACTCGTCTTTTCCGAAGTTTAAGTGGTGGAAAACGCTTACGGGCAAAACTCATTTTAAAAATAGCTAAAGAGAGTGATGAAGCTCCTCTTTTAGCTGCTATAGTGGAGCTTATACATGCTGCCTCACTCCTTCATGATGATGTAATAGATGACGCAATGACACGAAGAGGTGTCGCATCTGTTAATGCAACAGAAGGGAGTAAAACAGCTGTAATGCTTGGAGATGTTCTTTATTCTAAAGCCTTTACGGAACTTGTGGGATTTGATAAAGAGATTGCAAAAACGGTTGCATCCTCTGTTACTGCTCTTTCTAAAGGGGAGATGATGGATGTGAAGATGGCAGAGTCGTTTAATGCTGATGAAAAACTTTATCTTGATATGCTCTACCTTAAAACAGCTACACTCATTGAAGCTGCTGCTGCTTCAGCTGCTCTTCTTGCAAAAAAAGATGCTTCAAAATATGCTATTTATGGACGCAACCTTGGACTCTCTTTTCAAATTATAGATGATATTTTAGATATTACAGCAGATGAAAAGACGCTTGGAAAACCTGCTATGAATGATTTTGTAGAGGGGAAATGTACACTTCCATATATCTACTTGTATCATGCGTTAGATGAAGATGAAAAAAAGAAACTTGTCTCTTTACATGGGAAGAAAATTTCTCAAGAAGATACACAATGGATTGTAACAAAAATGCAAGAACATAAAACGATAGAACAGTCATTTCAGCTTGCACAAAAACTTTCTCAAGAAGCCAAAGAGGTTCTTGCTGAGGAAGAGGAACTTGTTGCCATTTTAGATACTATGATAAAAAGAAGTTATTAATGCATTATTTAAGTATAAGTTTTACACATAAAAACTCCACAATGGAGATACGAGAAAAATTAACCTATCCAGATGAAAAAAGTAAACAGGGGTGTTTGACACGCCTTCATAGTTGTGATGCTATCTCTGAAGCAATTTTAATCTCTACATGTAACAGGATGGAGGTGCTTTGTAATTGTAATGATATACCAAAAGCAACAGAGCATATTTTTGATATGCTTTCTCGTCGTTCAGGTATTACAAAAGGGGAATTAGAGGCTAGAGCTGATATTTTTGATGATGCTTCTGCAATTCATCATCTCTTTATGGTGGCTGCTTCACTTGATTCGATGGTTGTTGGAGAAACACAAATTGTAGGACAACTCAAAGATGCATTTCGCTTTGCATACGATCATGGTTTTTGTGGTAAGAAACTTGCTCGTGCTATGAAATCTGCTTTTAAATGTGCTGCAAGTGTAAGAAATGCGACAGATATATCTTCAAAACCTGTTTCTATGGCAAGTGTTGCTGTAAGTAAACTTAAGTCTCTTGTCGATGATATTCATGGGAAAAAAGCACTTGTTATTGGTGTTGGTGAGATGAGTGAAATTACAGCGAAGCATCTTGTGAGTGCTGGTGCTGATGTTTACATAATGAATAGAACACGACATAAGGCTGAAGCTTTAGCTCAGCAGTGTAATACAAAAGTAATAGATTTTGAAAAACTTCCTGAAGCTATTAATGAGTTTGAGATTTTATTTACGGCAACATCTTCCAATGATCCTATCATTACCGATGAGATTATTACACCACAAGAGTTTGATAGATACTGGTTTGATTTAGCACTTCCTCGTGATATTAACTATCATAAAGGGGAGCGAATCCATCTTTATGTTATAGATGATTTAAAAGTTATAGTAGATAATAATATTAACCACAGAGAAGAGTCTGCTCGTGCTGCGCATGGTATCATTGGTCGTGGTGTTGTTGAATTTTTTGAATGGCTCAATACTCAAGATGTAGAGCCTATTATTAAAGAGATTTATCATAGAGCTGATATTGCAGCAAAAGAAGAGACACAAAGGGTATTAAAAGCTGGTTATATTCCATCTGAATATGAAGAAGAGATACATAAAATGTGTCAACAAACACTCAAACGCTTTTTGCACGATGTAACAAAAAATATACGAACATCTTCTGATGATAAAGAGAGTGTAATGCTTAGTGAAGCTGTTGCACGGATGATACAAAACTCGAAATTAAAGGATACAAATGAGAAGATCTAGAGCATTTATACCTACTACAAAAGAAGCACCTTCAGATGCAACACTGCCAAGCCATATCTTTTTAGCAAGAGCAGGGTTTATTTCTCAAGTAGCAGCAGGACTGTATAACTATATGCCTTTAGCAAAAAGAGTGATTAAAAAGATAGAAAATATTATTAATGAAGAGATGACTAAAGTGGGTGCACAAGAGGTAGAGCTCTCTTTTGTTACACCAGCTGATTTATGGGCTGAAAGTGGTCGTATAGAGAAGTTTGGTAAAGAATTGTTGCGTTTTAAAGACAGAAAAAACAATCTTTTTGTTTTAGGACCAACACATGAAGAGATGATGGTTGATTTGGTAAGAAATCGTGTAACAAGTTATAAAAATCTTCCTTTAAACCTTTATCAGATAAAAACAAAATTTAGAGATGAAGCAAGACCTCGTTTTGGTTTAATGCGTGGACGAGAGTTTATCATGAAAGATGGCTATTCTTTTCATGCTACAACTGAAGATTTAGATCGAGAATTTGATGCCATGGAAGCTGCATATAAAAAGATTCTTACGCGTTTAGGACTAGATTTTAGAGTAGTTGAAGCTGATAGTGGTGCTATTGGTGGTAGTGGTTCAAAAGAGCTTATGGTTTTAGCAGAGAGTGGTGAAGATACTATCGCTGTTTGTTCAAAATGTGAATATGGTGCGAACATAGAAGCTGCTTCAAGAAGTGCAAGAGGGAATATTCCCGAAGCACCAGAAGCTGAGTTTAATAAATTTTTAACACCAAATGTAAAAACGATAGATGAACTTGCAGAGTTTTTTAAAGTAGATCCATACTATACGGTAAAATGTGTTGCAAAAAGGGTGATTTATGAGGATGAAAGTGAGATTGTTCTTTTCTTTGTAAGAGGATGTGATAATCTTCAAGAAGTTAAAGCACTCAATGCTACAGATGCATTAGATATTGTAGATGTGACAGAAGAGGAACTTCAAGAGATAGGAGTTGTTCCTGGTTTTATTGGACCACTTGATCAAGATAAAGCAAAACATGTCATTGACAATGATTTGAAAAATGCTCAAGCACTTATTTGTGGTGCGAACGAACAAGATTATCATTTTATAGGTGTTGATTTAGGTGTCATTAGTGAAGTTGCATACTTTGCTGATATTGCTGAAGTAAATGAAGGTGATATTTGTCCATATTGTGATGGGGAACTTTCATTTACAAAAGGTATAGAAGTTGGGCATATCTTTAAATTAGGTACAACATATTCTCAAGCACTCAAAGCTGAATTTTTAGATGAAAATGGAAAATCCCAACCTTTTATCATGGGCACATACGGTATGGGTGTGAGTCGTTTGGTTGCTGCTGTTGTTGAACAACATCATGATGAAAACGGATGTAAATGGACAAAAGCAACAGCACCTTATATGGTAAATATTATGATAAGTAATATTAAAGATGAAGAGCAAATGGCTTTAGGTGAGGCACTCTATGAAGAGTTACAAAGCTTACATGTAGAGGTGATGCTCGATGATAGAAAAGAGCGTTTTGGCTTTAAAATGAAAGATGCTGAACTTATTGGTTTTCCATATACTGTTATTATTGGGAAAGAGCTTGCTAATGGAAATGTACAGATTTATGAAAGAGCAACTACAGAAAAAAGAGCTGTAGCAAAAGAAAATATTGCACAAGAGATTATGGAACTACTCAAATGATTTACTTTTTAATCTACCTCTTTTTAGAGGTTGTGGTTTCTGTTAATATCTCCTCTGCTATTGGTGGACTTGCCACTTTTTTTGAAATTTTATTGAGTGCTTTTATTGGTATATCAATTTTAATAAATTTTAGACAAACTCTTGTTGAAAATATGACAGCAGTTTCTTATAGTTGTATAGATTTAGAAGAGTTTCAGAGATTAAATATTTTTACTCTCGTGGGAGCAATACTTCTTATAATTCCTGGTTTTTTAACAGATATTTTAGGAGCACTTTTACAATTTAGTGTTTTTACGAGTATGATTGTTAACCGTTATAATGTAAAATCTAACAAATGTAACAGTAGTTACAATAAAAATAATACACAAAAGGATTCCGATGTCATCGATGTTGAAATTATTGAGCACAACACTCCTCTTAAGTAGTTTGGTACATGCTACAACTACAAGTAAAAAAGTAGAAGACTTTTTAAGTGATGAATTTAGTGATAACCCTAGAATAGAATCAGTAGATGTGAAAGTGGAAGATGTGGTTCCTTTAAAAGATTTAAAGGGATGGAATGGTTATATTGTTAATGTGAAAGCAAAATTAAAGTCTTTACCTAAAGGGAAGCAAAAAATTGAGCAAAAAATGATTTGGTTTTCTAATGGAACAATGATTACAAAAACATTAACAAATATGAATACATTGGAAAATATGACAGAAGCTGTTAAACCTCCATTTAAAGATAAATATTATAGAAAAGAAAACCTTATTTATGGGAACCCAAATGCAAAACATAAAATTGTTTTCTTTTCTGACCCTTTATGCCCATTTTGTAGAGGATTTGTACCTAAAGCGATTCGAGAGATAAAAGAAAATCCAGAGAAATTTGCTATTTATTATTATCATCTTCCTTTAGAAAGGATTCATCCAGCTTCTGTTACTATTGTAAAAGCTGCTATTGCTGCACAAAATCAAGGGGTTAAGGATGTTGTTCTTAAAATGTACAATACTCATGTAAGTGCACGAGAAAGAGATGTTGCTAAAATTTTAAAAGCATTTAACAAAGCTGTTGGTACACATATTACAAAAAAAGATATCCAAAGTAAAGAGGTTACGGATGCTCTTAAAGAAGATGCAAAAGTTTCCAGAGATCTTTTTGTTGCAGGGACACCAACTGTTTATCTTGATGGTAAAATAGATAAAACAAAGAAAAAATATAAAACGGTGGAATAATGAAAAAACTCGTAATAGCAACAAGAACTTCACAATTAGCACTTTGGCAGGCATATCATATTAAGAAGAGGGTGGAAGATACTTTTCATGATGTAGAAGTTGAACTCAATGAGATTGTAAGTAATGGTGATAAGGTACTAGATAAACCTCTTGCCCTTATCGGTGGAAAAGGGCACTTTACAAAAGAACTTGAAGATGAGATGCTTTTGGGAAATGCAGATTTAGCTGTACATTCGCTCAAAGATGTGCCTACTTATATGCCAGAGGGGCTTGAACTTGCTGCTGTTACTACAAGGCAAGATCAAAGTGATGTGTTTTTATCACATACTTATAGTTCTCTTGATGATTTACCTCATGGTGCTGTTGTTGGAACAACCTCTTTGCGAAGAAGGATGCAACTTTTGGCTAAAAGACCAGATTTAAAGGTAAAAGATTTACGAGGAAATGTCAATACTCGTTTGAGAAAACTTGCAGAAGGTCAGTATGATGCTATCATTTTAGCGTATATTGGACTTCATAGACTTGATCTACTTAAAGATATCCCACATACACAAAAACTTTCTCTTGATATGATGATCCCTCCAATGGGGCAAGCTGCTCTTGGTATAGAGATAGTTTCTTCCAATGAATTAGCTAGAGAAGTGGCACAAAGTTTAAATGATACAGATACTTTTTTATGTACACAGATAGAAAGAGATTTTATATCAAAAATTGGGGCAGGGTGTTCTGCTCCTGTTGCATGTAATGCTGTTATAGATGGTGATAATGTTGTGTTTCGTACGATGATAGGTTTTAGTGATGGAACACATGTTATGGAAGAAAAATTATGCGTTACACAAGAAGAGTCTCGTCATATTGGTATTACAATGGCTGAAAAGATGATACAAAATGGGGCTTTAGAACTTTTAAAAGAGGCTGAAAAAGTAGCTTTTAAAGATGAGATGCCACAAAGGCTTTAATGATGAAAAGAGTAGTTTTGCTGTGTTGTGTTGTTGCTTCTGTATTTGCTGAAGGGGATTATTATTTTCGATCAGGTAAGAAAGTAAAACTTGAGCCTATTCATACTTACTCTCGGATTACACAAAAGGTTGATTATTATAAAACAGAGCAAGGCGTTGTTGTAGGGGTTGGTGATACTCTCCTCTTAAAAATAAAAAAAGATGTAGATATACAACCTCTTTTACAGACATTTCACCTTAGTATTGTGCAAAAATTTTCAAATAATCTTTTTCTTTTAAAGACTCCTAGTAAGAAAGATACTCTTGTTATCTCTAATGAACTTCATCAACGAGAGGATATTGTTTTTGCTCATCCAAACTTTTTAAAAAAGAATAGAATACGATGAAAATACAAACATTTTCGATAGCGTTGTTTACACTTCTGTTTTGTGTTGCATGTAACAGTAGTGATACGAGTAATTCTTCTACAGAGGAGATAAACAGCTCTATTTATGATAATAATGAAACAGTTGAAGAACCTACCTCTTTAGATGAACCCTACTCTTATCAACAATGGTATTTGCTAAAAGATACAAGTTTCTACGATAGACACAATATTGATGATGATGCCAATATCCATTTAGGAGATTTACATGCAACTTATTCTGGAAGAGGTGTTAGGGTAGCTGTTATTGATAATGGTTTAGATATGAATCATGCCGATCTTGCTCATGCACTGATTGCAAGTTTTGACAGTGCAACTAAGACAACAGATGTGAGTCAGACGCAAGTAGATGAATACCATGGAACTGCCGTTACTGGTATTATTGCTGCTCGACATAATGGTATAGGTGTTTTAGGTGTTGCCTATAATGCTTCTCTTATTTTTTTGAAATATAAACCTGAAATGACAGATAGTGAAACGATAGAACTCTTTGATAAAGCTGAAGCCTTTGGTGCTGATATTATTAGTTGTAGTTGGGGTACTTATGATGTTTCTGATGCTGTTAGAGATAAAATTATAGACCTTTCCCATCATGGAAGAGGTGGTAAAGGAACCCTTATCGTTTTTGCTGTGGGGAATGATGATTATAATTTAGATAATTACAATGATGAATCTTCTATACCTGAAGTGATTGCTGTGGGTGCAACAGATAAGTATAATCTTAGAGCATATTATAGTAACTATGGAGAAAGTTTAGATGTTATGGCTCCAGGTGGTTATGAACTTGCTCTTCCTACTTTGGATGTTACCGGATCAGCTGGAGAGAATAGAGGGGATTACATTTTTTACTATAATAATTTTCAAGGAACTTCAGCTGCAGCGCCTGTTGTAAGTGGTTCATTGGCTTTATTACTTGAAAAATATCCTAACCTAACACACGATGAAGTGATAGAACTTTTAAAAATAAAAAGTGATAAGATAGGAGATGTTCCTTATGATGTAACTGGCTTTAATAGTTACTACGGTTATGGAAAAATCAATGTATCCAAATTATTAGAATAAGAGGAAAAAATGAAAAAAACAATAGAGCTTTTAAAAAATAATAATGAATTAACAATTATAGAAGAACCTCTGGATATCTATTTGGAGATTCCCCATTTAGGGTATGCAGAAGTTAAAAAACAAGATGGTGGAAAAGCACTTCTTTTTACAAATGTAATTGATAAAAAAAGTGGTAAAAAATTTCAAGAGCCTGTACTTATGAATGTATTTGGTTCTTACAAAAGATGTGAACTGCTTTTTGGTCGATCTATAGAGAGTGTAGCTGATGAGATTACAAAACTTCTTCATATGAAGCCACCTTCAGGGTTTATGGAAAAAATTTCTATGGCAACAGAACTTTTTGCTTTAAAAAATATTTTTCCAAAAAGATTAGAGAGTGAAGGGGAGTGTCAAGCAATTAAATATCTTGATAAAGAGGTTGATTTATATAAGCTTCCTGTACTTACTACTTGGGAGCAAGATGGTGGACCTTTTATTACAATGGGGCAAGTATATACACAGTCACTTGATGGTGAGATGGTAAACCTTGGTATGTATAGACTTCAAGTGTATGATAAAAACCATTTAGGGATGCATTGGCAGATACATAAAGATTCTTCTCACTTTTTTGATCAGTATCAAAAAGCTGGGAAAAAGATGCCTGTTTCTATAGCTATTGGGGGTGATCCTTTGTATACTTGGTGTGCAACAGCACCACTTCCTTATGGTGTAAATGAACTTTTAATGTATGGTCTTATCACAAAAAAACCTGCACAGCTTGTGAAGTCGTTGACAACACCACTCTATATACCTAAAGATGTTGATTATGTTATAGAGGGGTGGGTTGATCCTAGTGAGATGAAAATAGAGGGACCTTTTGGTGATCATACAGGTTACTATACACTAGAAGAACCATACCCTGTTATGGAAGTTTCAGCACTTACAATGCGTGAGGAGAGAACATTTTTAGCAACTGTTGTTGGAAAACCACCTCTTGAAGATAAATATATGGGGTGGGCTACAGGAAAAATTTTCTTTCCTCTTTTAAAAACGACAACTCCAGATTTACTTGATTATCATATGCCTGAAAATGCCGGTTTTCATAATCTGATTTTAGCAAAAATGCAGCCTCTTTATAAAGGGCATGCAAAACAG
>Ga0256828_1000972_pt1 | contig 18545 bp, 18 predicted proteins | sample CV88metaG_FD_185993 | JGI IMG/M metagenome (GOLD analysis project Ga0256828, IMG submission 185993) | Hydrothermal vent microbial communities from East Pacific Rise, Pacific Ocean - CV88 | ecosystem: Environmental > Aquatic > Marine > Hydrothermal vents | place: Pacific Ocean: East Pacific Rise...
AAAAGAAGATTTTACCCCTCGGTATGCAACTCTTTGCAATATATATAACCAACAAGAACAACTTATAGATGAGTCAATAGTTATATATTTTAAAGCCCCTTATTCTTTTACAGCTGAAGATGTAGTTGAGATACAGTGCCATGGCGGTTTTGTTGTGGCTCAAAGTATCTTAAAAGAGTGTTTGGGATGTGGTAGCAGACTGGCAAATGCAGGGGAGTTTAGCAAAAGAGCATTTTTTAATGGTCGTATAGATTTGAGTGAGGCTGAGGCAATAGCACAACTCATAGAAGCAAAAAGTGAAGATGCGGCAAAGATATTGGCTTTGCAGATGAAAGGAAAGCTAAAAGAGTATATAGAAAATATACGAGATGAGATCATCCATATACTTGCTTATTCTGAGGTGACTATTGATTATGCTGAGGAAGATTTGCCAGATGATTTGGTAGATAATATAGAAGATAAGTTAAACTCTTTGATAACTTCACTAAACTCAACCCTTTTAGCCTCAAAATCTCGAGAGGGGCTTATGCAGGGGTTTAGAGTTGCCATAGTTGGCAAACCAAATGTTGGCAAAAGCTCCCTTTTGAATGCACTGCTCAATTTTAACCGTGCAATAGTGAGTGATATAGCAGGAACCACAAGAGATACGATAGAAGAGCAGGTGAAAATAGGCACTCATCTAATTCGCATAGTAGATACGGCAGGGATTAGAGAAGCAAATGATGAGATAGAAAAGATAGGGATAGAGCGAAGTTTTGAAGCGATAGAACAAAGTGATATAGTGATAGCTTTGTTTGATGCTTCAAGAGAGTTTGATGATGAAGATGAGCAGATACTCTCTTTTGTAAAATCACACAACGGTGACAAAAATGTGATCTATGTAAAAAACAAGATAGATTTGGGGCAAAAATTTGAGTATGATGCCATAGAATTTGACTTGGAATTAAATGCAAAAGAGAGTGTGGATGAGCTTGTGGATATATTAAAAGAGATTATGGATACAACAAACTCAAGTGATGAGATGATGTTGATATCGCAAAGGCAGATAACAGCAGTAGAGGAGTGTCTGCAAAATATCAAAGAGTCTCTCACCCCTTTGCATGATCAGGAATTGGAGATATTTTCATTTCATCTAAATGAAGCTATAAAATCGATAGTAACCATAACACGACCTTTTGAAAATGATGAGATGTTAGACAAGATGTTTGGTTCTTTTTGTTTGGGAAAATGATGAAGTATATTGCAATAGATTTGGGACTAAAAAGGATTGGTCTTGCCTACTCTGCACACAAAGACATAGTTACTCCCCTTAGTGCTGTTATAAGAAAAAATCGCAATCAGGCATCAAAAGATGTCAAAAAAGTGCTGGATGAGTGGGAAGTTGATGCGGTGGTTATTGGTATTCCACTTGGCGGAAGCAGTGAAGATGAGATGAGAAGGCGGATAGAACATTTTATGAATTTGGTAGATTTTCAAGGTGAGATTTTGTATCAGGATGAGGCCGGAACTTCACTTGAAGCAGAGAATTTAATGAAGGGTAAGATAAAGTATATAAGAGACGGCAGGGTTGATTCTATCTCTGCTATGATAATTTTACAAAGATTTTTGGATAAAAAATAAACCTTATATATGGTATCATTCTTATAAACTTTTAGGATGGTGTGATGAAAGAATATATCAAGAATGAAATTAGAAAATCTTATGAAACAAAACAAAAAATATACAATAATGATGAGTTGCTCTCAAAGATAGAAGATGTGGCAAAAAAGTGTGTAGAACTTTATCGCGGTGATGCAAAAACAATTTTGGCAGGTAACGGTGGCAGTGCCGCAGATGCTCAGCATATAGCAGCAGAACTTGTTGGCAGATATGGGTTTGACAGACCATCTATACCATCTTTGGCACTTACTACCGATACATCCAACCTGACTGCCATTGGTAATGATTATGGATATGACCAAGTGTTTTCAAGACAGCTTGAGGGGATGGGGCAAAAAGGGGATATATTTATAGGTATATCGACCTCTGGAAATTCAAAAAATATCATAAATGCTTTTGAAGTGGCAAAGAAAAAGGGTATATTGAGTGTTGCTTTGGTTGGTAAAGATGGCGGAGAGATGGCTAAAATGGCAGATATTGCTTTGGTCGTGCCATCTGATTCTACTCCGCGAATTCAAGAATCTCATATACTCATAGGGCATATTATCTGCGATATTATCGAAAAAGAAATTTTTGCACAGGGTGTGAGATAGAATTATGCAAAAAGCCCTTTTTTTGGATAGAGACGGTGTTGTAAATATTGAAAAAAACTACCTTTATAAGGTAGAGGATTTTGAGTTTGTTGATGGGATAATTTCACTTTGCAGATATTACCAAAACAAAGGCTACAAGATATTTATAGTCACAAATCAATCCGGAATAGCAAGAGGGTATTATAGTGAGGATGATTTTGCAAAACTGACAAAATGGATGATAAAGAGGTTTGCAGACAATGGCATTGAGATAACAAAAGTTTATCATTGTCCCCATCATCCGGAGATAGATGGTGAGTGTGAATGTAGAAAACCAAAACCAAAAATGTTGCTTGATGCAAAAGATGAATTTGACATAGATATGCAAAACTCCATCATGGTCGGAGATAAAAGCAGAGATATACAAGCCGCTCTAAATGCAGGGATAAAAAAAACATATCTTTTTGATATCAGTGGTGAAAATTCCTCCCAAATAGCTACAAAAACAGTACATACATTAGATGAAATAAGAGAGTAGATATGCTTATACTAAATACAGGTGGAACTTTTAACAAGGTCTATAACAAAAAAAATGGTAATCTTGAGGTGGCTTTTAACAACAATGCCATTGAGAGGATTTTGCAAACAAGCCAAAGAGATTATGATCTTGCAGGTGTTATGTACAAAGATTCACTTGATATGGATATCAACGATAGAAAAATTTTGGCAAACATCATTATGGAATCAAAAGAGAGCAAATTTGTTGTGGTTCACGGTACAGATACTATGGGTGAGACGGCAGAGTTTTTGTCTGCGGTATTTGATGATAGAGTTATAGTATTGGTTGGAGCTATGAGACCTTTTGAGATAGATAATATAGAAGCATCTTATAACCTTGGCATGGCGATGGGATTTTTGTCTGCTGAAGTAAAAAATGGTGTATATATATCTATGAGTGGTTTTGTAAAGCCGTGGGATATGATAATAAAAAATAAAAGCAAAGGGAATTTTGAACTTGTCTGAAAAAGTAAAATGTACCCATTGTCATCTTGAATTTAGCAAAGATGTTATGATAGTTGACGGTGAACATTATTTTTGTTGTAATGGGTGTCAAGGGGTATTTCATCTGCTTAGTGATGAGGGACTTGAGAGCTTTTACGAAAAAGCAGGTGGGGTAACACTGACTCCACCTACACAGCAGTATGAAGATTCTGCAAATTTTAACTCTTTGGCTTTTTATGATAAGTTTGTCAGAACAAATTCAGATGGTTTTTGTGAAGTATCTTTGATAATTGAGGGGATACACTGTTCAGCTTGTGTATGGCTAAATGAAAAAGCACTTCATAAGATGGATGGTGTGATAGAAGCAAATATCAACTATACAAATAACAAAGCAACGATAGTATGGGCAGATGATGTTGTAAAACTCTCAGAGATTATAGATATGATAAGGGCTATTGGGTACAATGCTTTCCCTTATGATGCTTCACTTCAGGAGGCTCATGCAAACAAAGAGAGAAAAGAGTATTATCTAAAAATGGCTGTTGCCATATTCTCATCTATGAATATTATGTGGATAGCTATTGCCCAGTATGCAGGTTATTTCAGTGGTATAGCACAAGATATGAAAACGATTATGAATATTGCAGAGTGGACACTCGCAACACCCACACTTTTTTACAGTGGATGGGTGTTTTTCAGAGGTGCTTACTACGGGATAAAAACAAAAGTGATAAATATGGATCTACTCGTTGCAACAGGCGCAACACTGACATATATATACTCTCTTTATATCACATTTAGGCAAAGTGGTGAGGCATATTTTGATTCTGTAACTATGATTATTACATTTGTGCTTATTGGTAAGTTTTTGGAAGTATTGAGTAAAAAAAATGCGGCTGATGCACTAGATGGTATATCTCAAAATTTACCGACAGAGGTAAATGTAATAAAAGGTGAAAATATAGAAGCGGTACCGCTTGACGATGTAAAAGTGGGTGATAGTGTCGTGGTCTCTTCTGGTGAAAAAGTACTTTTGGATGGTGTAGTTACGAAGGGGTGCGGTTATTTTGACGAATCAAGTCTGAGTGGTGAAAATGAACCTATATACAAAGATGTGTCAGATAATGTTATTAGCGGTACCATTAGCATAGATGCAGATATACATTTTAAAGTGAGTAAAGATTTCAAAAACTCAACCCTTGCCAATATTATCTCACTTTTAGAGAGTGCTATAAATAAAAAACCAAAAATTCAGCAGATGGCAAACAGACTCTCTGAGTATTTTTCTGCAACAATTTTACTTACAGCTCTTTTTTCTTTTATTGGTTGGTATATATATTCATCAAATTTTGAACACTCTTTTATGATAGGTATCAGTGTTATAGTTATTGCATGTCCATGTGCATTGGCACTTGCCACACCTGTTGCAACTCTGGTAGGGCTTGGGCTTGGAAGCAAAAAAGGGGTACTCTTTAAAGAAGCGGCACAGCTTGAAAATATGGCAAAAACAGATATACTTATATTGGATAAAACAGGTACGATAACCCTTGGTAAGCCAGAGGTAACAGAGTGTGTGTTGTATGATAATTTTGACAAAGATATTGTCTATTCTTTGGTAAAAGGTTCAAGCCACCCCATAGCATCAGGTGTGAGAGAGTATCTACAAAAAACAGATCCAAAAGAGATAATCTTTGATAGTTTTAAGCAGCTTCCTGCATTGGGTATCAAGGCTTTTTATAATGGGTATCAGATTGTTGGAGGCAATGCAAAACTGATGCAGCAAAGCGGTGTAGATATATCTTATAAAAGTGATAATACTCTCTTTTTTGTAGCTATAAACAACAAGATAGCAGCTGTGTATGAGCTGCAAGACAAGATAAAAGATGGTGCAAAAGAGTTGGTACAAAATCTTTTGAAAAAAGGGATAAAGACTGTTATGCTGACAGGTGATCATTATGATGCAGCCCTAAAGGTTGCAAATCAAGTTGGTATAGATGAGTTTTTATCTGAACAAAAGCCACAAGATAAATCTGCTTATATACTCAATCTTCATGAGCAAGGCAAAAAAGTTGTGATGGTTGGGGATGGTGTAAATGATATATTGGCACTTGCAGAAGCAGATATAGGGATAGCTATGGGTAGCGGAAGTGATATAGCTGTTGATGTCGGAGATATTGTTTTGTTAAATAATACTCTAAAATCGTTGGAAGATGCTTTTAAAATTTCTAAAACAACATATGGACTTATCAAGCAAAACTTGTTGATATCTTTGCTTTATAACGGTATTACCATACCACTGGCGATTATGGGGTATGTTATACCTCTTATTGCCGCAATATCTATGAGTATAAGTTCTTTGCTTGTTGTTGGAAACTCTATGAGAATCCGTATAAAATGGGACAAAGGATAGTATTGTGGATAGTTGGGTATTGGCAATGATGCTTGGTGCATCTTTGTTTTTGGGTGGAATAGCTTTGAGTGCTTTTTTATGGGGGCTTAAGAGTGGGCAGTTTGATGATGAAGAGAAGTTTTTGAATGCTGTAAAGTTTGATGGAGTGGATGAGCTAAATGATGCAGTAAATCAGGAAAGAAAAAAAGAGGAGCTAAAAAAATCAAAGCTCAAAAAAGATTCTTACAAACCAGAGTAATTAAAATAAATAAGAAAAATTACAACCATAATTGTGTATAATCGCTTACAATAAAATCAGGGGTATTGTTAATGGGGAGAGCTTTTAAAATTTTTATATTTTGTATGTTTGTATTTTCGCAAAATATTTTTGCATCACAAAAATTAAACGGTGAACATATTTATCTAAAGTACAAATGTTATGCCTGTCATGGTCTAAAAGGTGAGAGACCTGCTTTGGGAGAATCCAAGATTATCGGTGGTTGGTCAAAAGATAGGGTGATATCTGCATTGCAGGGATACAAAGATGGTACCTATGGCAGAAGATTGAAAAAAAGCATGAAAGCTCAGGCAAAAGAGTTGGATAAAAGCAAAATAGAAGCTGTAGCTAAGTATATATCTAATTTATAAAGAGTTAAAAGTTTTTAGAGTTGCCATAGTTGGCAAACTCTAAGCGGGTAGATTATTTTCCCCAAGTATTCGCAATATCATTGATTTGTGCATCAGTAAGTGATTTTGCAAAGTTATGCATAATCGCACCTTTTTTATAAGTGTTTTGTGTACCTGCTTTGTACCCTTTAAGAGCAGCAACTATGTCAGCTTTTTTCAATGTATTTGGTTTTGAAGCTGGTACCATAGTGTTTTTTGCACCATCTGCACCGTGACATCCGTTACAACTAGCTGGAACACCAGCAAAACAAGAAGCTGTTAATGCCAAAGAAGCGATTGAAGCTATTGCAATTTTTTTCATTTTTCATTCCTTAAGATAAAATTTCATGCCAATTATAGTGCTTTGAGTCTTAAATACTTGTTAATAAATTATATTGTATTATTTTATTAAAATTAAAACAGATGGATGGGGATATGAGATACATAGATGATGATTTAAAAAACAAAACGATTTTGATAACAGGGGGAGCGGGATTTATAGGCAGTAATCTTGCTTTTTATTTTCAAGAAAACCATCCAGATGCCAAAGTGGTTGTGCTTGATTGTTTTAGAAGTGGTGAGACACTCAGTAACGGAAATCTAAAAAGTTTCGGACATTTTAAAAATCTTGTAGGTTTTAGGGGTGAGATAATAAGTGGTGATATAAATGACAAAGATTTACTGCTTGATTTGGAGATGAATTATAGTTTTGATTATATTTTTCATGAAGCGGCTATCAGTGATACTACTGCACAAGAGCAGGATTTGATGATAAGAACCAATGTAAATGCTTTTAAAGATTTACTTGAAATTGCTATAAGACATGGTGCAAATATGATATATGCATCTTCAGCTGCGACTTATGGTAATGCTCCCTCTCCTCAGAGGGTTGGCACAGAAGCACCAAATAATGTTTATGGATTTTCAAAACTCAGTATGGATAATTTAAGTCGTGAATATATGAAAGAGTGTGATATAAGCATAGTGGGACTTAGATATTTTAATGTTTATGGCAAAGGGGAGTATTTTAAAAACTCAACTGCATCTATGATTCTTCAGTTTGGTCACCAGATACTCTCAGGGAAAAATCCACGACTTTTTGAGGGCAGCGATAGAATACTCAGAGATTTTATATATGTAGAAGATATTATTCAGGCAAATATAAAAGCGATGAATCCAAAACAAAGTGGTGTCTATAATGTGGGAACAGGTAAGGCAAGAAGTTTTCAAGATATAGTTGATATACTTCAAAAAGAGATAAAAACAAGTTTGGTGTGTGAGTATATACCAAACCCTTTTGTTGGCAGTTATCAGTTTCATACAGAGGCAGATATAGCCACAACCAAAGAGATGCTTGGATACGAGCCTAGATTTGAGATGGAAGATGGTATAGCATCTTATGTTGATGAGATAAAGAGAATATATGAAGAAGAAGTAAAATAGATGAAAACACTTAAAGAATTTACACCAAAAGTTTTGATTATTGGTGATTTGATGATAGATCATTACCTTTGGGGGAGTTGTGAGAGAATATCGCCTGAAGCACCTGTGCAGGTTGTGGATATTGCAAAAGAGACAACAGTGCTTGGCGGGGCAGGTAATGTTGTAAACAATCTTGTAGCACTTGGTGCCAAAGTTGGTGTGAGTAGTGTTATAGGTGATGATGACAACGGCAGAGAACTTGTAGATATGCTTGAAGGTATAGGTGTTGAGACAACAAATATCATTATTCAAAAAGGGAGAAAAACATCTAAAAAAAGCCGTGTAATAGCTGTAAGTCAGCAGATACTCAGATATGACAAAGAGAGCAAAGAGGATATCACACAAGATTCTTGTGAGGGGATTGTGGATTCTTTAAAAAGTGTTATATCATCTTACGATATAGTGATATTGTCTGATTATGGCAAGGGTGTTTTAAGGGATGATTTGTGCCAAAGTATCATCAAACTTGCAAATGAAAACGGTGTAAGAACATTAGTTGATCCAAAAGGGAGTGATTTTTCAAAATACAAAGGTGCTTACCTTTTGACACCAAACAAAAAAGAAGCAATACTTGCAACAGGGATAGAGATTGATGATGAAAACTCTTTGCAAAAAGCACTCTTAAAGCTCAAAAGTGAGTGCGATTTGGGTATTTCGCTTATTACACTGTCTGAAGATGGTATAGCAACTTATGATGATGAGGTAAAAATATTTCCAACTGTTGCAAAAGAGGTATTTGATGTAACAGGTGCAGGTGATACCGTAATAGCAAGTATCGCTTATGCACTCTCAGCACAAAAAAATATAGAAGAGACATGTGCTTTTGCCAATCTTGCTGCCGGTGTTGTTGTTGGTAAAATCGGTAGTGCAACTGTAACACTTGATGAGATAGTTGAATATGAGGCAAGTTTACATAAAAGCACATCAGATGCACATATAAAAAGTTTTGAAGATATAGATTCTATTGTGAATCGTTGTAGAGAAAATGGCAAAAAAGTTGTTTTTACAAACGGGTGTTTTGACATACTTCATGTTGGACATGTCAAATATCTACAAGAAGCAAAAAGTTTTGGAGATATACTCATAGTCGGGCTTAACTCTGATGAGTCGGTATCAAGATTAAAGGGTCCAACACGACCTGTAAATATTGCAGAGGACAGAGCATATCTTTTGGCTGCACTTGAAGCAGTTGATTTTGTAGTCCCGTTTGGTGAGGATACACCATATAATCTTATTAAGATGATAAAACCTGATGTGCTTGTAAAGGGTGGAGATTACGAGGGTAAAGAGGTCGTCGGAACAGAATTTGCTAAAGAATTGAAACTTGTTGAATTTGTTGATGGTAAAAGTACAACAAAAACGATTTTGAAGATTCAAGGAAAATAGATATGATAAAAAAAATAGGGCTTAGTATCCTGTGTGCCGCATCTGCTTTTGCTATGCATAATGTTGAATTAAATGTAAATAACAAAGATATTGAGATGGGTATGAAGTTGGATATGGGGCAGTTTAGTGATTCGACTCAGCCAGATACAGTATTTATCGGTGGTAAGTTTTTGCATGGTGACAAAGAGCATGGAGATCTTGCCAAAGATGAAGACTATGGCGAATTGAATTTTTTGATGAAAAGAGGTATTGGTAACAGTGGTCTGAGTATAGGGCTTGGAGTAAAAGCAAATTTCATCAAAGATTTTGCATCTATTCCGCTTGGTGCAGAGATTGTATATAGATTGCCGTTTTTAAAACAGATGCCTATGAGAGTTGGCGGAAGTTTTTATTATGCACCGGAAGTTTTGACAATGCAAGATGGCAAAGATTATCTTGAGTATAGATTTGAGTTCGATATGGAAATTATAAAAAATGCCCACCTTTTGGCGGGGTATAGAAATATTGATGTAAACTATGAAGATAAGCATGGTGGTGATAATAATTTCAATGCATCACCATATATAGGATTTAGATTTGCTTTTTAGATAAGTTGGTATATCTGACTTATCTTTTTAAGCTGTTGTAGAGGCTTTTAAAATAAAGCTCTTCTAGTGTTTTGGTGGTGTATTTTCTTTGCACCTTGCTTTTTGATAAGATATCCCAAATCATCCAAGGCACTTCGTACTGGTGTATTTTTGGTATATTAAGAGGCTTTCCTTTATCTATTATCAATGCACTATTGGTATATTTGTCGTATTTGTAGTGTAGATTTTTATCATTTAGTATTGGTGGCAGATGATCACTCGAAATAATGATAAGTGCATTTGGATCAAGTAGTAAAATCTCTTTTATATATTGTGCCAGAGCTTTTGTTCTGTAATAAAATTGATTTGATATTCTAAAAAGAGCATCATTTTTGACATTTTTAAGAGTGATTACATCTGGTCTGTCTATTTTATTTCTTTTGTATGATTTATGTCCGTACATCCCTAAAACATAGTTAAATATTGGTTTGTTTTGATTTTGCAGATATTTTTTAATTGTTTTTATATTGTATTGAAAAAGATCTCCGTCAAAAATCTTTTTATCTTTTTTATTTCTTTTAAAATTTATTTCTTCCTCAAGAAAAATGGTTTTGTTAAAACCGAGGCTTTTGTAAGCTGATCTTGAATTGTAGTATTTAGAGTTTGTTCCTATTGTTGCTAGTGTGTTATACCCATTTTTTTTGAGCTGATACAAGAAACTTTTAATCTCATTTCCTTCAAGTGCATTAAACTCAATAGAATTTACTTTTGCAAAAGCCTTAATACCAGATAACAACTCAAATTCTGCTTGTGCTGTGCCACCACCATATATAGGTGATATAAGGTGGGAAAAATCGTTGTTTGGTAGATATTGGTTCAATTCTTTGGATATTGGGTTTGGATTGTAATTCGCATTTGTTATGTAGTTTGGATTTATAAAACTTTCCAATATTACACAGTATATGTTTTGTTTGCTTTTGATTTTATTTTTATACAGTGTATTTGCAACATCTATCTTGTTTGATTTTTGTTTGTTTAAGATGGCTTTGTTTTTGTTCTCTAGTTTGGAATAGTATATAAAACTGGCAATTCTACCGTTTTTCTTAATTGTATCCTTTGTGGACCAAGAAAAATACTGAAAAAAATTGTTTTGGTAGTTGTCAAATATTTTGCTTTGTAGTATCAATATAATACAAAGTAATGTAATGAGTTTAAAAAACAAAGAGGTGATATATTGATTTTTTGTATATACTTTTTTTGCTTTTATAAATACAGTAACAATTAAAATCATTATTAAAGCAAGATACAAGATTGCACTAAAGAACATAAAAAAATCAAAATCATAAATTGTTGAAATATTTTCAAAATCAGAATATCTCGGGCTTTTTGATAAAAAACTGTAAAATATATCAAAAGCAAGAAATGAACTAATCAGAGGAATAGTTGGAAATATATATTTTAGAAATTTATTTTTTAGTTTTGAAAAATAAAATGTACTGCTTAAAAGTATGTAAAATGGCAACTCAATAGCAAAAAAACCTTTTTGATATTTAAAATAAAAATTTGTCAGTGATGGAGAAAATTTATTGTAAATAAGAAGTATAAAGATAGATATACTTACAAATATGAGATAAGATTTGATTTGATATTTAAAATTTGTATTCATGAATTGCCTTTAAAAAATGCAATTATAGCGTTTTTTTGTGGGATTTTCAATTAAGATATTTTAACCGTATGACTTTTGTCATACGGTTAGTTTGTTTTACATTGAACAGGCACTTACACCCGGAGGAGTTGTTGGTTGAACTGCTTCGTTGTCCACTCCGCCATCTTCATTTATTTTTTCAATCATAGCCCAGATAGACTCTGCTGCTTTCATATATCTTTTTGCACTTTCAGAGTTTGGTGCAACAAAAGTTATAGGCTGACCACTGTCTCCACCTTCGCGGATGCTTGGCTCAATAGGTATCTCAGCTATTATCTCTGTATCAAACTCTTTTGCCATAGGCTCAGATGTGCCTTTGCCAAAGATATCGTATTCTACCCCTGTATCTGGAGCGATAAATCCACTCATATTTTCAACTATACCGGCAATTGGGATGTGCAGTTTTTTGAACATATCCAAAGATCGTCTTGAGTCATCAAGTGAAACAGCCTGAGGGGTTGTAACTGTCAGTCCAGCTGTTACAGGAACACTTTGAGCAAGAGTCAGTTGCGCATCACCTGTTCCCGGTGGCATATCTATAACAAGCACATCCAGATCAGACCACATGATATCTCTTAAAAACTGCTCAATAGCCTTCATAATCATAGCACCTCTCCATATAAGAGACTGCCCTTCTTCCATCAATGAACCCATAGACATCATCTCAAGACCGTATGCTTTGATAGGTACAACACGATTGCCGTCAACCTCTGGGCGGATATCTGCAACACCTAACATACGAGGGATATTTGGACCATAGATATCTGCATCCAAAAGACCAACTTTTAATCCCATTTTAGCCAGTGAGATAGCTACATTGACACTTGTAGTAGATTTTCCAACACCACCTTTTCCACTACTTACCATCAAAAAGTTTTTTACTTGTGGTGTGATGTTTTTACCACGAGAAGAAGATTCTCTAGGCATTTTTGGAGCTTTTATAACAGGTGTTACATTTGTTGCACCTACCGCTTTTAGCTCTTTTGTACATTCATCAAATATTTGTTGTGCAACTTCTGGTGCAGATGAAGTTATCTCAACATCAAACTCAACATCACTGCCATTTATTTTAATATTGTTTACAAAGCCAAAAGTTACGATATCTTTGGTAAAACCCGGATACATAACTTTACTGAGGGCTGATTTTACAATCTCTTGTGTCATTGTGTTTTTTCCTTTTTTAAATTTTATTTTGTAATGATACCTAAATAAGACAAATATTGTCTTGTTTAATGATAATTTTTTTAATTTTTACAAAAAACTATCTTTAATGTGCTTCACTCAGTTTGTTTTCGTTTGCTATTTGTTCTATAGCTTCAGGGTTTTGCATTATATTTTGGGTAATTTTATAAGAACAGAATTTTGGTCCGCACATTGAACAAAATTCTGCTTCTTTAAATACATCCTGTGGAAGTGTCTCATCATGATACTCTCTGGCTCTTTCACTATCAAGTGCCAACTCAAACTGTCTCTCCCAGTTGAAGTTGTATCTTGCATCACTCATCTCATCATCTATATCTCTTGCACCTTTTCTTCCTCTGGCAATATCTGCAGCATGTGCGGCGATTTTATAAGCGATAATCCCCTCTCTTACATCATCAGCATTTGGCAGTCCCAGATGCTCTTTTGGTGTTACATAACAAAGCATACTTGCCCCGTGCCATCCACCAACAGCCGCACCGATTGCACTGGATATATGGTCATACCCAGCAGCAATATCTGTAACAAGTGGTCCAAGTATATAAAAAGGTGCTTCGTGACAATATTCCCTTTGTATTTTCATATTTCTTTCAATTTGGTTTAGCGGTACATGCCCGGGACCTTCTATCATGACCTGTACATTTTTTTCCCATGCACGGAGAGTAAGCTCCCCAAGTACTTTTAGCTCACCGAGTTGTGCTTCATCACTTGCATCTGCAAGACATCCCGGACGGAGTGAATCACCCAAAGAGAGTGCCACATCATATTTTGCACAAATATCAAGTATCTCATCATAAGCACTGTAAAAAGGGTTTTCTTTGTGGTAGTGCATCATCCATGCTGCCATGAGTGAGCCTCCGCGAGATACTATTCCCATTTTTCTGTTTGCAACTTTTGGCATTGTAGAGAGTAAAAAACCTGCATGGATTGTAAAGTAACTCACACCCTGTTTTGCCTGTCTTTCAAGTACCTCAAGCATAACATCTATGCTTAGATCCTCTATCTTGTTACCAACATCGTGTAGTATTTGGTATATCGGAACTGTTCCTATTGGTATTTTTGAGTTTGCAATAACTGCACTTCTAATCTCATCAAGATCACCACCGGTGCTAAGATCCATTGCGGTATCTGCTTTGTAGTGTTGAGATATCTGTACCTTTTCAATCTCACCCTGAATATCACTTGCTATTGCGGAGGAGCCTATGTTGGCATTTATTTTACATCTACTTGCCAAACCTATTGCCATTGGTTCGAGTGATGTATGGTTTACATTTGCAGGGATAATAAGTCTGCCACGAGCTATCTCAGAGCGAACTAACTCTGCAGAGAGATCTTCGATTTTTGCAACATATTCCATCTCTTGTGTTATTATGCCCTGTTTTGCATAATACATCTGTGTACGGATTGGGTCATTTTTTCTTTCTTCTACCCATGAGGTTCTCATAAGGACTCCTAAAAATTATCTAATGGAAATATAATCAAATAAAGTTAAAGTATTATTAATCTATATTCTATATTAAATATTTTAGCAAAAAAGTAACAAAGTCTAAAGATAAAAAAAGTTTTTGTATGTATAATTTCGTAACACTTTATAAAAATTAGGAGTTTTATTGTCAGATCTAACACTTATACTACTTGCAGCAGGGAGTTCTAGCAGGTTTACAATGGATGTTAAAAAACAGTGGCTTAGGATGGGCAATACACCTTTGTGGCAATTTGTAGCACAAAGGTTGCAAAAAACAGAGCTTTTTTGCAAGATTATCATAACATCTTCAGAGGATGATTTGGAGTTTATGCAAAATTATGCTGATTTTACTTTTGTCAAGGGTGCAGATACAAGGCAAAACTCACTTAAAAATGCTTTGGCTGAGGTTGAGAGTGAGTATGTGCTTGTAAGCGATATAGCACGAGCATGTATAAGTGAGCCTTTTTTAAATAAAATCATTGAGCAAAAAGGTCAGGCAGATACAATTGTGCCATATCTCAAAGTGAGTGACACGATAGTGTATGAAAATACCACAATAGACAGAGACAAAGTAAAAAGAGTTCAGACACCACAACTCTCAAGGGTATCAATACTTAAAGAGGCACTAAATACCAAAGATGAATTTACAGATGAGAGTAGTGCTGTTGTTGCTTATGGTGGCACAAGGAAGTTTGTGTATGGTGAGGAGGATGCTCACAAGATAACATATATAGATGATCTTTCAAGAGTTCCGTGTCTGGTTCCCCCGTCAGATGATATTTTGGTCGGTACGGGTTTTGATGTACACCCTTTTGAACAAAACTCAACAATGTGGCTTGGTGGAGTTGAGATAGAGAGTGATTTTGGTTTTGCAGCACACAGTGACGGAGATGTGGCTATACATGCACTTATAGATGCTTTGCTTGGTGCAGCGGGTATGGGTGATATAGGGATGATATTTCCAGATACTTCAGATGAGTATAAAGGTATAGATTCCAAAGAGTTGTTGAGAGTGGTTGTTACCAAAATATACAATTTTGGATTTGTGATTGTCAATGCAGATTTGACAATTGCAGCACAAAAACCAAAAATCTCCAAATACAAACTCAAGATGAGGAAAACTCTTGCAGAAATTTTGGATATAGATTCCTCAAGGGTAAATATAAAAGCTACAACCACAGAGAAACTTGGCTTTATCGGTCGTGGTGAGGGTGTGGGTGTAATGGCAAATGTAAATTTGAAATATTTTAACTGGACAAATAAAGATAGGGTGAAAAATTGAAAATACTAATTATAGAAAACGAAATTTATCTAGCTCAAAGTATAGCTACAAAACTTGGTGAATTGGGTCACAGTTGTGAGATGTGTACATCCACAAAAGATGCGATAAAAAGTAACAACTATGATGTTGTGTTGCTCTCAACAAGCATAAACGGGCAGGATTTTAACCCGGTAATAGAGACTTTTAAATCATCAATCATAATACTGATGGTCTCTTATATAAGTAATGATACAGTCTCCAAACCCCTTGCCGCTGGTGCAAAAGACTATATCTTAAAACCGTTTATGATAGAAGAGTTGATAAGGACTATAAACCATTATCAAGATTATGAGAGGCTAAAGAAGAGAAATGAAGCATATGAAAAATATCTAAAACACTCATTTTGTTCTATCGGGAATGAGTTTGAACACGACTCGATAGAGTTGCCTGTATTTGTGTCTTCAAGTTTTCAAAAACATGCTGATGCTTTTGCTTTTAATCATGCTTATGCCAAAAATATGCCTATAAATTTTATCACATTAAGTGATCCAAAGGCTATGAATGAGATAGCAACTCTGCCACACAACACTATCATATATGTTACAGATTTTCACATACTCAAAAAAGCTGAAAAAAAGAATTTTTTGCAAATTATAAAAGATAAGCAGGTGATTGTCTCTACCAGTGACAAAGTGGATGATATAGAGTATCAAATCATTGAGATTAAGAGTGATAACAATATTTTTGATAAGGGTGAGATACTCTCTATTGAGGATTATGTAAAATTCATAGTGCTTAATTATCAACAAAAATTTCCAGATACAGAACTCTCAAAAAAACTTGGAATATCAAGAAAAAGTTTGTGGGAAAAACGAAAAAAATATGACCTCATTAAGAAAAAATAAAACCATATATATAGATAAAGAGGCTGCATCTGCTTTGGAGCTTGTCAAGTGTGGTTTGTTAAAGCCTCTAAAAGGTTTAATGAATAAAACACAAAAACAAGATGTCTTGAAAAATGCTCTCATAGACGGCAAAACTTTCCCTCTGCCTTTTATACTTGCACCTGCAGGTGCAAAAAATGAGCAGGTTATAAAATCTCTAAAAAAAGATGAAGAGGTGCTGATATTGTGTGAGGGTGAGCCGTTTGCCACTTTGGTGGTTGATGAAGTTTTTCAAACAGATCCAAATACAAGAACAAGATACATGTATGGTACGGATGATTTGGCTCATCCGGGTGTAAAACAAAGTATAAAAAGGCTTGGCTCATGGGCTGTCAGCGGTGAGTATGAACTTCTCAATATACAACTAAATCAAAACTATAAAAACAAAGAGATAATCAACAAAGCAAAAAGGGTGATAAATGCCAAGCATACAACCGCTTTGATAATAGATGCAAATCCGTTGCACAGGGCTCATGAGAGACTAATCAGACAAGCCCTTGATACAACAGATCTTTTGGTGATATTTTTATTAAAACCATACGAGAAACAAAATCTAAGCTATGAGATAAGAAAAGAAACGGTTGAGTTTTTTATTAACAGTTTTTTACCAAAAAACAGAGTGGTGCTTGTACCGTTGGAAAACAGTTATGTTTTTGCCGGACACAATGAACTCATAGTCGATTCTATTGTGGCAAAAAATTATGGATGCGACAGGATTACAATCAGCAGAGACCACAGGGGATTGGGGATATTTTATGATGCAAACTCTGATAAATCCATCATGGACAGTGTTGTGGGTATAGATATAGAGATAAGACTTGAGAGTGAATATGTATATTGTAATGAGTGTAAAACACTTGTGAGCAAAACCACATGTCCCCATGGGCAGCACCATCAGATATCTTACCATGCAGATTCTATACTTGAGCTTCTAAATGCCGGTTTGCTGCCACCTGCTGTGTTGATGAGAAAAGAGATATCTGCTTTTTTACTCTCCAAACTGATCCCAAAAAGGTTTGAAAATCTTGAAAAACTTTATTATGACTTGCTACCAACTGAGGGGCTTTTAAGGGAACACAGCGAAAAAGATTTTTATCTTGAGCTTATGAAACTTTATCAAACAACATCACTTACATAGGAATTTTTATGAACTGGTTTTTTATAACTTTTGCTTACAGCGGACTCTCTCCAAAAGCACCCGGAACTGTCGGTAGCTTACTCTCTTTGCCACTTGGGATGCTAATACTTGTGTATTTTGATGCCCAAACACTTTTTTTGGCAGCACTTTTGGTAAGTGTAGTAGCTGTAAAAGAGATCAACAAATATGAGCAAAACAGTGGTATCCATGATGACAAAAGGATAGTGATAGACGAACTTGCAGGGATGTGGTTTGCTCTTAGTGTTGCTCCCGCTTTGAGTGTGGGTATTGATGAGATTTTTGTACTCTCAAACGGCTTTTTGCTTCAGTCTGTACTCTCTTTTGTACTTTTTAGATATTTTGATATAGCAAAACCATCTGTTATAGGCAGGATTGACAGAGAAGCAAAAGGTGGTGTCGGAGTGATGGGTGATGATATTATCGCCGGTTTTGCCGCTGGTATATGTAGTGCATTTATTTGGCAGGTTTATCTCTATATTGTTTCATAAATCAAATATTAATCTTTTTTTTAGTATCCTTTTAGAATTATTTTTTTAAAGGCACCTCAAATGACAAATGTTAGCATTATAGTTTTAGATTTTGGTTCTCAATATACTCAGCTTATAGCCCGTCGTCTTCGTGAAGACAAGATTTATTGTGAAATTTTACCATACCACTCATCACTAGAAGATATAAAATCAAAAAATCCAAAAGGGATTATTTTGAGTGGTGGACCATCTTCTGTTTATAGTGAAAATGCTTATGAAGTAGATAAAGGTATCTACGATATGGGTATCCCTGTACTTGGTATCTGTTATGGTATGCAGAGAATTGCTGTTGATTTTGGTGGCAGTGTTGTGCGGAGTGACCATCATGAATATGGTAAAGCAGAATTGGAGATAGTAGAGCCTGAGCATTGTTCATTGCTTCTTAAAGATTGTGAAAATGGCAGAATTGTATGGATGAGTCATTCAGATAAGGTTAATGAACTTCCAGAGGGGTTCAAACCTATTGCTACTAGTGCAAATTCACCTTATGCCGCTATTGCAAATGAGGAAAAAAAGATATATGCAATGCAGTATCATCCAGAGGTTCAACACTCTGATGAGG
>Ga0256828_1000973_pt1 | contig 18543 bp, 21 predicted proteins | sample CV88metaG_FD_185993 | JGI IMG/M metagenome (GOLD analysis project Ga0256828, IMG submission 185993) | Hydrothermal vent microbial communities from East Pacific Rise, Pacific Ocean - CV88 | ecosystem: Environmental > Aquatic > Marine > Hydrothermal vents | place: Pacific Ocean: East Pacific Rise...
AGGTATTATAGCAAATAAAGTAAATAATAATTTAATAACAAATAAAGGATTTTAAGATGGCAATGAAAGAATTAATAGTAGGTGGTGGGTGTTTCTGGTGTACAGAAGCAGTATTTGAGACACTTAAAGGAGTTAATGATGTTGAGAGTGGTTATGCCAACGGACACACAGAAAACCCAACGTATAGAGACATCTGTACAGGTGAGTCTGGACATGCAGAGGTCATCAAAATCACCTATGAAGACACTATCATTACTGCTGACACACTTTTAGATATATTCTTCGTAGTACACAACCCTACCACACTCAACCAACAAGGAGCAGATAGAGGTACACAATACCGCTCTACCATACTCTATACAGACGAAGAGACCAAAGAAGCGGCTGAGGCGGCACTTGAAGCTGCACAAGATGACTACTCTGACCCTATCGTAACCATCATAGAACCATTAGACTGCTACTACAAAGCTGAAGCCTACCACCAAGACTACTACAGACAAAACCAAATGCAAGGGTATTGTATGGCAGTCATACCACCAAAGTTGGCAAAGTTGAAGGCAAAGTTTGGGAAAGAGATGGCGTAAACTATCTCTCCAAAGGATTGTCAGATCTTTTCTTTACCTTACGCTCTTGCTCTTCAGAGATGTTAGGCTGGGTAAACTCCACTTGCCCTGCAATGATGCATCCTTTGCATCCAGGTTCACAGTGATGGTGGAGTTTGAGACACCACTCTTTATCATCTTCATGTGTACCCATAAACTGACATCCCCAACCCGAACTCATCTCTACTCCTTTATAATTGGTCTAAAGCCAACCCTACATTAATACTTTATCTCAAAACCATCTGTTGCAAATACAGCATCATCTATAATTTCACATTTTACATCTTCTACACTACTCAAAGGTGATCCCTCTTTTAATATTTGCATAAAGCTATCAAAATCATCATCAAACACTTCTGCCACCACTTCTACTGTACCATCTGGAAGGTTTTGAATATAGCCTTTAAATTGTTTTTTCATCAATGCTTGTGAAGTAAACTTTCTATAATACACATGCTGTACCCTACCAGAAATAATACATCGATACCACTCCATTAACCTTTACTCCCATACTCATCTTTAAGCATTTGCAAAAACTCTAAAATACGTTGTTGAAAAAGAAGATCCTCTTCATCCTCTACACATTCAAGAAGCTCTTTAAGTAAACCAATATCTATTTTTTGTACAAATCGTGGAACTTCTCTCGTTTCACGTTCAACCTGCTGTACCAAGTGTTCAAAATCCAAACCATTGTTTGTAACAATTTTTTTATGATATTCATTAATGGTGTCTATCAATATCTCTGCTCTTTCTATATCTTCACCATATATACTATAGGCGATTTCTTGGAGTTTTTGCTTTTCACATTCAGAAATCTCTCCGTTAGATGAGACCATAAGCGTTAGAATCTTTGCTCTATACTCCATAGAACTATGATGATAGACAAGAAACTCTCTAAACATTTTCTTCACAGTACGCTTCAAGTTTTTAAACACTTCCACTTCCTTAACACACTTTTAACAAAAGTATACTATAGTTTTACAAATTAACAAATGGATACTTATATATGGGCAATATTGATTTAATTATCATCTTAACTACAGCATTTTTAGGTTCAGTGGGTCACTGCATAGGTATGTGTGGGGGTATAGTCGTTGCATACTCTTCATCCAAGATAGACCAGAAATCTTCTTATTTGCAGCAAACAGTTTCACATCTTGCTTATAACTTTGGACGGGTAGCTACCTACACCATACTTGGTGCACTCTTTGGCTACATGGGACAAGTGCTTGCCTTTACCCCTACAGCAAAAGGTGTACTTTTTGTCATCACCGGTATTCTTATGATTCTTGCAGGTTTAAGTCTCATTGGAAACCTCAAATTTTTAAACTCTGCAGAGTGGTCTGTTTCCAAATACAGCTGGTATCAAAACAGTTTTAGAAAACTCATGGCATCAAAAAGCTACAGTAGTTTCTTTTTACTTGGTATGCTCAATGGTATTATTCCTTGTGGACTTGTCTACTCCTTTGCTATCTTCGCTGCAAGTACTGCGACACCATGGGGTGGTGCTTTGGTGATGGCAACCTTTGGACTAGCCACGATTCCTGCTCTTTTTTTCTTAGGTTTTATTACCAAGTTTCTACAAAAAGGGAACCTACGTGGTACCATGATGAAACTCGCCTCTTTGCTTGTAATAGTCTATGGTATTTTTACATTGACTAAAGGTTATAACTTTATTGCACACCCTGATGAGATGAAAGCTATGATGGACAAGATGCACACAGAAGGCATAGAAAATGAAGATGGTATCCTTACAGGAAAATTCAATGGTATGAAATGTGCCCCAGGAAAATGTGGATAAATTAAAAATGTGGATAAATTAAAATTGACATACTCCTTAGAAAAGTGCTACAATAAATTATCTTATTATACAAAGGAAAAAATATGTCAAAAGTAGTAAAAGTCATAGAAGTACTCGCACAGTCAGAAAAGTCATGGGAAGATGCAACAGCAGGAGCAGTAAAAGCTGCAAGTAAAAGTATTAAAAATATTAAGAGTATCAACATTACCAATATGTCTGCAAAAGTAGATGGTAACAAAATAGTCAAATACCGTATCAATGCAAAGATTTCTTTCCTCATAAAGTAATCTATCCATAATCTTCATGAGTGTGGGCAAATGCCCACACAAATACGCTATAATTCCAACATGAATCACATTAAAACTTACGCATACAACCATACCCCTTTACACTTTGATTTTAAGCAGACAGTCGAACGCTTTTTTGTAGAAGAGATACCTCTTTACAGCTTCTCTGGATCTGGTAACTATCTCATACTCAAAATCAAAAAAACAGACATGAGTACATGGAAACTCATCACTGTTCTAGCCAAAGCCACAGGTTTGGCAGAACGAGATATAGGGTATGCAGGACTTAAAGATAAGAATGCTACAACCATTCAATACATTTCTATACCTAAACAGGCAGAAAAAGAGCTCAACAAAAACCTCACTACTGAGCGTGTAGAGATACTCGAACGTACCTATAACAAAACACCCATAAAAGTAGGACATTTAAAAGGAAATAGTTTTTCCATTGTTTTACATAACATAGATGGGAAAGATGCGAAGTTTTTTACGACTACGGCTAAGAAAATGCAAAAAGAGGGTATACCCAACTACTACGGCTACCAACGCTTCGGTGAGGACAGCCGTTCGTACCTCCAAGGTAAGGAGATAGCCCATTCAGGGAAACGTCTTAAAGGAAGTAAAGAGAAACTCCTCGTCTCAGCCTACCAAAGTCACCTCTATAACAAATGGCTAGGACAACGTGTTAAACTCTCTGCTATTATAACTTCTAACAATGCAGAACTTGCAGCCAAAAAGTTAGATTACCCACTAGAGCTTGTTAAAGTACTGGCCAAACAACCACACTTTTTTAAACTCTTTTTGGGTGATGTCATCATCCCTTATCCTTATGGTAAGTTAAATTATGTCAAAGACATGCACCAGTCTGCCGAAGCTTTTAACCAAAAGAAAATAAGCCCTACTGGCTTACTCTGTGGTGCCAATGTTGAACGTGCTAAGTCTGATGCCTACTACTTAGAAGAACCATACGATGATACAGAGTTGAATGCACTCAAAGGAGATAGACGTTTTGCATGGATATGGCCAAAAGATGTGGAAACTGAGTATAACCCAGACAGTAAAAAGCTCACAGTCGAATTTTACTTGCCAAAAGGCTCTTATGCGACTACATTTTTGGAGGAAGTTGGGAAGTTTTCACTAAAAGAAGTGATGAAGAAAGAGAAGTAATTACTTCTCTTTTGTCTCTTTTTTAGGGATAAATTTACCACAGCCTTTTTCAGGTGTACCACCAAAGCTTTTTACTTCTCTAGCTGTTCCATTTTCATAGATAACCGTTCTTTCACATTTTGGTGCATCAACACACTCATCATTACTACAACCTACATCTTCAGGTACTGCCATTTCAAATCCTTATATTTTATATTTTGTCAGATTATACATAAAAAAGGTTAATCTTTATTTACGTCCTCTGCCTCTTTTATTGTTCTTCTTTTTTTTATCATCTTTAGGCTTTGCAGCATCATAGACTTTAAAGCCATCACGCTTTGTGGTCTTACGCTTTTTGGTACTAGAAAAGGTTGTTGATTTTTTCTTTTTCTTACCAAAGGCACCATCTGCTACTTTATGCTCTTTTGGGTTCTTACGTGCACCTTTTTGTGCAACCTCTACTTTAGGAGCATAGCCCTCTAACTTCTCTTGAGGTATAGCTTTTCCCATGAGCTTCTCTACATCTTTAAGTGCTACCATCTCTAGTGGCGAGATAAGCGTAATAGCCAAGCCTTTAGCCCCTGCCCTACCCGTACGTCCTATGCGGTGTATGTAGTCGCCTGTGACGTGTGGTATGTCGTAGTTCATGACGACTGCTAGGTTAGGTATGTCTAGTCCACGTGCAGCGATGTCTGTGGCTACAAGTACACGTATCTTAGCCTCTTTAAAACCTTCTAAGGCACGGCTACGTTCTCCTGAGCTTTTACCACCATGTATGACGGCTGTTTTAAGCCCAGAGAGGTTAAGCTCTTTAGCTACCTCGTCTGCCACCTCTTTCTTACGGACAAAGACCAAGACATGTTGGTAGTTACGTGAGCCTATGAGGTACGAAAGAAGTTCCATTTTCTTCTCTTTTTCTACTGGGTACACCACTTGGGTCACTGAGCCCGCCGTTGTCCCCATGCTATCTACTTCTATGAGCTTAGGCTTACTCAGTATCTGGTCTGCAAGTCGCTTCACCGAACCTGTAAGTGTCGCAGAGATAAGTACATTTTGACGACGTTCTGGTAAAAAAGTAAGTATCTTACTCACTTCATGCACAAAGCCCATATCGAGAATAGTATCTGCTTCATCTAGCACTAGGTAGTCCACAGAGTCCAAGTTCACATTTTTCTGGTTGATATGCTCCAACAAACGCCCAGAAGTAGCCACAATGATGTCTACCCCAGCTTTAAGTCGGTTAGCCTGAGAAGTAAGATTTGCCCCACCATAAAGGACTATGCTTTTTAGAGGTAAATACTTACCATACGCTTCCACAGAAGCCTCTACTTGTTTAGCCAGCTCACGCGTAGGCACGATGATGATAGCCTTAGGGTAATGCTTCCCCTCAACAAAGTTACGAGAGAGTTCTTGAAGTATAGGCAGAGTAAATCCTGCTGTCTTTCCCGTACCCGTCTGAGCCCCAGCCATGATGTCAGAACGTGTAAACATCACAGGTATGAGTGCCTTTTGTATGGGTGTAGCAAACTCATAGCCTTTGTCTTTAAGAGCTTTGAGTATCTTCTCATCTAGTCCTAAAGTTGCTAATGATGTGTTGGTATCTTTTGCTTCTATTGCCATCTTGGTAGCCTTATGGTTTTATGGGTGTGATTATAGCAAATTATTGTGTATCTGAGGAATTATATAGCGTAACAATTCATGGTCGGCTGAAGCCAACCCTACGGATGTGTGTAAATTATTGTAGGGTTGGCTTTAGCCGACCATCTAACTCTGTTTAAAAATAAATAATTATTTTTGATATACTACTTGTATGAAAAATACAATAATAAATATTCTACTAAAATGGAAAATTTGGAGAATCGAATCTGCAATTAAATCTCTTATAAAAGGTGAAGGTTATAAACCACTGGTTTGGTCTTTTGGAGTATATAATATAAATCCAAAGTATTTATTTTTTGTTGTTGGTGTGCCTACGGATAAAGAAAAGAATCAATTAAAAAACAATAAAGAATTTAATCAATCACTAAAGTCATTGTTAGAAAAATTTAACTGGCCTAAAAAAGCAAGAAATTACGTAACCTTTGATATAGAGTCTGAAGAAACAGTAAATAGAGAAACTAATGGTAATTGGTGGTATCATTATAAATAGTACTATATAAGGAATATTTAATGCTAAATTTTTCAAATTACACATTACATTGTATAATATGTCATAAACAATTATCCGGTGATGAAATATCTTATTGTCGACGTTGGCTTAATGGAAAATTACTTTGTTATAAACATCAACCATCTAATAAAAAAGTATAATCTTTTTCACTCGTTACACCAGTCCTCTGGTGTAATGCATAGTATAAATTTAACCAAATTGTAATGGTTCCACCTCGGGAGAGGAGGAACCAGATTGCGATGATTAATCCAAATTCAAATCCGACTTTTCAAGACGACGCTGTAGCTTCATCTTCTGCTTGGCTACTTCACGCATATCGGCATGAGAGTCACTCTCATCCATTATCTCAACACCCAGTATGGTCTCAACACAGTCTTCAAGGGTTACGATACCCTCTGTTTGGTCGTAAGAGTCTTGTACCAAGAACATATGCTCTTTCTTTTTGATGAACAAGTCTAGTGCCATAGAGACAGGGATGTTTTCATTTATCTTGTAGATATCTTTTTTAATGCTATTAAGCGTTACAGTATCATCTTCTAGGGCTTGTTTAAAGATTTTCTTTGTCATCACAATACCTGTGATACTTTCAATACTACCATCAAACACAGGCACACGAGAGAATTTAAAGATAGCAGGTTCATTGTCTACAATATCTTTTATGGTACGATTGCCATCAAGTGCAAACACCACTGTTCTTGGCGTTAAAATCTCTTGTATTTTGATGCTATCTAGCATCAGTATGTTTTCTATGACATCTGACTCTTGCTCATCGAGTACACCCTCATCTTCACTCATGAGTGTAGACTCTATAAGCTCTTGACGTGTGAGACTCATCCCCTCATCATCTTTCTTAATACGGTTTGTCACAAAAAGTGTCATAAGAATAATAGGATACGTTATCCAGATAAATATTTGGATAATACGTGCAGCCAAAGGTGCCAATGATTTCCAGTAGGTAGCACCAATCGTCTTAGGAATAATCTCTGCTAAAAATAAAATAGCAAAAGTAAGTACCACTGATACCCAAAAGACAGCACTAGTACCAAAAACTTTCTCAGCCTGCGCACCCACAGCGGCAGCACCCAGTGTATTGGCAATAGTATTTAAAATGAGTATAGAAGCAATCGATTTGCTAATATTGGTTTTATGCGACTTAAGAAGTGCACCAGCCTTTGGTTTCTCTTTTTCAAGTACAGAGATATAAGGCATATTTACAGAGAGGAGTACAGACTCCAAAACTGAACAGACAAATGAGATAATCACCGCGGCAAAAAAGTATAAAAGTAACAAGTCCATATAACTAATAAAATCCTTATAATAATATGAGGGTAGCTAACCCTAAAAAACTAAAGAAACCGACAACATCGGTTACTGTTGTAAGTATCACTGTACTACCTATAGCTGGATCAATATCAAACTTTTTAAGCAGTAGTGGCACCATTGAACCAAAAAACCCTGCTGAAAGTAAATTGATTACCATAGAGAGTGCTATAACAATACCCAGCATCCCTTTGTCAAACCATACGGAAGCTATGATACCCATGATTATAGCAAAAAAGATACCATTTGCAAGGGAGAGTAGAACTTCTTTTTTTATGGTTCTATATGCATCATGTTTTGCAATATCTCCAAGCGCTAGCTGACGTACAACAACGGTAAGACTTTGTGTACCTGCATTCCCACCCATAGATGCAACAATAGGCATTAAAATTGCAAGGGCTACAATACTTTGTAAAGTCTCTTCAAAAAGACCAATCACCAGTGATGCAGCAATAGCTGTTAGAAGATTTATTGACAACCAAATAGCACGTGCCTTACCTGCTTTAAAAATATCTTCATCCTCTTCAGCATCATCATTTACCCCAGCAAGGTTATACATTTGATCCGTGGCCTGTTCATTGATAATATCATAGATATCATCAGATGTAATACGACCAAGCAGTACACCAAAATCATCCACTACAGGCATTGAATTTAAATCATACTCCTGAAATTTTTGAACAACATCAGATATATGATCATGATCATAAGTAAAAATTGGTTTAAATTTCTCTGGTGTCTGTTCAATATTCTCTTTTAGCGTTTTACTAAAATCAAATACCAAAAGATTATCTAATCCTACTCCATAACGCAGTTTTTTATCTTTATCTGTCACAAAGAGATAATTGACATTTTCAAGTTCATCTTTACGACGTAAATCTGCGAAATCTTTGATGACATCATGAACATTTTGTTCAAGTCCAGCTGTATAGACCTCAATCTGCATATAGGCACCAGCTTCATCTTCTTCGTACTGCTTGAGCTGTAAAATATCTGCTTGATCATCTGAATCTAGTTCATCAAAGACCTCTTTTGCCATCTGACTATCAACTTCTTCAAGTTCCTGAATAAAGTCTGTCTGATCATCTGACTCAAGTTCTGAAACTGATTCAGCAATCTCTTGGGCTGTAAACGACTCTAAGACATCTTCAAAATATCTATCCGGAAGTTCCAGTGCCACATCAGCAATAAGCTCTTTAGGGATAGCCTGTACTGCCTTGGTAAAGCTTTTATCATCTAAATCTTTTAAAAGATTAGCTATCTCTGAAGGGTGTAAATCATCATGTGTATGCAAATTTAAATATTCAGTAAGTTTATCCATGATGCTTCCTTTATAAGAGTTTTAATTTTGAGATTATACTTGATTAAGTGTGAAAAAATATTAAAGTGAAGTGATTATACTGTTATATTCTCACTAAAAGTGTGAATATAACATTTTAAAATTTAGTTTTCTGGTAAATCACATTTTTTTGTAATGATACAAAGTGGACAAAAGTTTACAAGTCCAGCAATAAGAGGAATAGCCCCTAGGTAGAACCATTGGTTACCACTATATACACCATATCCTATGAGTGCTGAACCTAACACAATTCTAAATGGTCTACAGAATGATCTAATTTTATTTACATTCATATTATTTTCCTTTTGTAATATTTATAGTACTATACACTGTTTTTGATTAAAAAGGAGAAAAACACTCTTATTAAAAAAGAGTGTTTTTTGAGAAAGTATGATTATAACTGCGGACCAGCTGATGCAAAGTCAAACTCTCCACCATTATCATCATAACGATGGAAGTTTTCTTGGAACATACCTGCAAGCTTAGCAAGCATAGCATCATACTCTTCTTTATTTTCCCATGTCTCTCTAGGATTAAGTACTTTGTTGTCTTTAACACCTTCAAGTGTTTTAGGAATCTGAAGATTAAAGAGTGGTAGTGTATCAAACTCTGCATTATTGATGGAACCATTTAAAATACCATCAATACATGCTCTTGTATCTTTAATACTCATACGTTTACCTGTACCATAAGGACCACCTGTCCAACCTGTATTTACAAGATATACATTTACACCATGTTCATCTATCTTTTTACCAAGAAGCTCTGCGTATTTTGTAGGGTGTAGTGGTAAAAATGCCTCACCGAAACATGCAGAAAAAGTAGCTACTGGCTCGGTAATACCACGTTCTGTACCTGCAACTTTTGCAGTGTATCCAGAAAGGAAGTAGTACATTGCCTGCTCTTTCGTAAGCTTAGACACTGGAGGTAATACCCCAAATGCATCAGCAGAAAGAAAGATGATATTATTTGGGTGTCCTGCCTGTAAATCTTCTTTGTGATTGGCAATGTGCTCTATAGGGTAAGATACACGTGTATTCTCTGTCTTAGAGCCATCGGTATAGTCTACTTTTCCCGTAGCATCAGAGACAACATTTTCCAACAATGCATCTTTAACAATGGCACCATAAATCTCAGGTTCAGACTTTGCATCAAGGTTAATAACCTTAGCATAACATCCACCTTCGAAGTTAAAGACTCCATGATCATCCCAACCATGTTCATCATCACCAATAAGTGCTCGTTTAGGGTCAGTAGAAAGTGTTGTTTTACCTGTACCAGAAAGTCCAAAGAAAAGACATACGTCTTCATCTTCTCCAACATTGGCTGAACAGTGCATAGAAAGTTTACCCTCTAGTGGCAACCAGTAGTTCATCATAGAAAAAATTCCTTTTTTCATTTCACCACCGTACCAAGTACCACCAATAATAGAAACATTATCTTCTATATTAAACACAACATATACATCTGAGTTAAGTCCATGTTCTTTGTATTTTTCATCTACTGTTTTACAGGCATTATAGACAGTAAAGTCTGGCTCAAATCTTTCTAATTCAGACTCAGTTGGACGGATAAACATATTTTTTACAAAATGTGCCTGCCATGCCACTTCTGAGATAAAACGAATAGAACGTTTAGATGCTGCAGATGCTCCTGTATAGACATCTGTTACATAAATATTTTTACCAGAAAGTTGTGTCAAAGTAATATCAAGAAGTTCATCATATATTTCTTTTTTGATTTTTTTGTTCACATCACCCCAAGCAATATGCTCATTTGAAGGTGCTTGATCAACAAAATACTTATCTTTAGGACTACGTCCTGTGAAGATACCTGTATCACACATTGCTGTGCCTGATGTAGAGATTTTACATTCTCCACTATTTACTTCGTGCGCTTGCAACTCATCATAACTTAGATTGTAGTAGACATCACCGATGTTTTTTAATCCTAGTTTATCAAGTCCGTTGGGCGTTTTGGTACTCATTGTATCCTCTTTGTAGATAGTATTTATATGCTAAAGCATAAATCAAAAAACAAACTGTTTTCTGATTTATATTTTAGATAGTATAGCGTATCTAATTAATAAAAATTATTAATTAGATACAATTTTTTATCAAATTATTTAAATATTGACAATAATACACCTGCAGCAACTGCAGACCCAATAACACCCGCCACATTTGGACCCATAGCATGCATAAGCAAGATGTTTCCTGGTTTTTCATCTGATCCTACTTTTGATGCAACCCTAGCTGCCATCGGCACAGCAGATACACCTGCTGCACCAATAAGTGGATTGATAGGCTCTTTAGAAAATTTATTCATAACTCTAGCCATCAAGACACCTGCGGCTGTACCAGCAGAGAATGCAAGAAGACCAATAACCATAATACCCAGTGTCTCAGCTACAAGGAATTTATCTGCTTGTAGAGTCATACCTACACCAAAACCTAAGAAAATAGTGACAACGTTAATCAATGAGTTTTGCATCTCATTTGAAAGTCTATCAACCACGCCTGATTCTTTAGCAAAGTTACCAAATGCAAATGAGCCCATAAGTGGTGCCGCATCAGGAAGTACTAAAGCAATCATCATAATAACGACAATAGGGAAAATAAGTTTCTCTAACTTATTTACTTTTCTTGTTGTTTTCATCACAATTTGACGCTCTTCTTTTGTCGTAAGTGCTTTCATTATTGGTGGTTGTATAACTGGAACCAATGCCATATAAGAATAGGCTGCAACAGCAATTGCACCTAACATTTCAGGAGCAAGTGCTGAAGCAATAAAGATTGATGTTGGACCATCAGCCCCACCAATAATAGAGATGGCAGAACACTGTTTAAGTGTAAAGTCAACCATATCTGTATATTGGGAAAGTGCAGCAGCACCTACAAGTGAACCAAAAATACCAAACTGTGCTGCACCACCAAGAAGTGCTGTTTTAGGGTTGGCAAGGAGTGGACCGAAGTCTGTCATCGCACCAACACCCATAAAGATAAGCAGTGGGAAAAATTCATTCTGAATACCCATACTATAGATGATTCCAAGCATATGTCCTGGAGCACTCATATCTGCAATAGGTATATTCGCAAGGAGTCCACCAAAAGCAATGGGTAAAAGTAAAAGTGGCTCAAATCCTTTTGCAATAGCTAAATAAAACAGTACAAAAATAATAAGGAACATAATCACACGTCCCCAACTTTGAGCAAACAAAGACATCTCTACACCCTGACCATTTTTAATACCCTCTTTGGGATTAATAATAGCATCCAAACCTGTAGTATGAAAAAAAGATACAATCAGTCCTGTAATACTCTTTTCTTTATAGGTTGCCTTCTCTTCTGCAACAAGCTCTGCCTGTGTTTTAAACACAGTAGCTCCTGCATGTTCATTGGCTGTTGCTACATTGCCAAACAATGTAAACATAAACAGCATTGAAAGTAAAAGATGTTTGAGCTTCATACTTACTCCATTGTGGCTAAAAGTTGTGCGTCTGCGACTGTATCGTTTACATTGACATTGATAGATGCAATTTTACCAGCCTGTGGTGCTGCAATATCAATTTCCATTTTCATTGCTTCAAGAATCATAATAATATCACCCTCTGCTACTGCATCACCTGGGTTTTTAAGAATTTTCCATACATTCCCTGGTGTTTGAGAGTTAATCTCAACACTACCTGAACCCGTTGGTCCAGCAGGTACTGCCGCTGCAGGAGTCGCTGCCACTGCTGGTGCAATTTGAATATCACCTTCACCCTCTGCTACTTGAACACTATATTGTTTACCGTCTACTACTACTGTATAATTTCCTGCCATTTCACTATCTCCACTACTATTATTTTTACCTTTTCTAACCATGAGAGGGCCTTCACCCTTCAAGAACGCAATACCTTTTTGATCACAAGCACCAGCAATGAAAATATTTTCATCTGATGTTTCTAACCCTTCATCTTCCAATACTTTAGTCCAATGTGCAATAGATTTTGTCTCATCTCTATCAGCTATATCTAAAGGATTTTCAGTTGTCGGATCGAGTTTCAGCTTTTGTGATGCCAATTCAACAATCTCAGCATCTGGTTCAACTGGTGTTCTACCAAAGTAACCAAGTACCATACGACCATATCCTGGAGCAATTTGCTTCCATGGACCAAACATAACGTTTGCATAGGCTTGTTGCCAGTAGAATTGACTAACCGGTGTTACAGAAGTCCCGTAACCACCACGCTCAACCACTTCTTTCATTGCTGCGATGACTTCATCAAATTTTCCTAATTCACCTGAATCTCTCATCATCTGTGTATTTGCTGTCAATGCCCCACCAGGCATAGGTGAGAATGGAATAAGAGGAGATACCTGTGTCGCTTCAGGTGGTACCATATATTCAGAAAGACACTCTTTAAGTCTCTCTTCATATTTAAGAATTTTATCAAGTTTTAAATCACCAAGATTATAGTTTGTACCCTTCGTTGCATGAAGCATTGTCAAGATATCTGGTTGTGATGTACCACCACTAACTGGTGATGCAGCCATATCAATACCATTGGCTCCTGCTTCAAGTGCTGCAAGGTAAGATGCTACAGAAACACCTGCTGTTTCATGTGTATGCAATCTTAAATGCACAGAGTCACCAAGAAGTTTTCTTGCCATCGCAATAGTCTCATAGACTTTATGAGGGTTGGCTGTTCCTGATGCATCTTTGAAACATACAGAATCATATTCAATACCAGAATCTAAAATACTTCTAAGCGTTTGCTCATAAAAATTCACATCATGTGCACCTTTACATCCCGGTGGTAAATCCATCATAGTCACTACTACTTCATGATTCAACCCATGTTTTTTAATCATCTCAGCAGAAAATGCCAAGTTGTTTACATCGTTCAGTGCATCAAAGTTACGTACAGTTGTTGTTCCATGTTTTTTAAACATCTTCGCAAAAAGATCAATCATCTCACGAGAACCGGTATCTAACATTACTGTATTGATACCACGTGAAAGTACTTGAAGGTTTGCTTCTGGTCCTACAATTTCTCTAAAACCATCCATCATTTCAAATGCATTTTCCTGCAAGTAGAAAAAGAGCGATTGGAAACGTGCTCCCCCACCAAATTCAAAGTGATTTATTCCTGCATTTTTTGCTGCTTCAACTGCAGGAAAAAAGTCATCCATAAGTACACGACCACCAAAGACAGATTGAAATCCATCTCTAAAGGTTGTGTCCATTACATCAATGTATTTTTTAGCCATTTACGATACCTTGTTTATTGATTTTTACGAAATTCACTTATAGCCGCGACAATCGCAGCAACGTGATGTGCTTCTTGTGTAGCATTATTAGAAGAGTTAGCAACTTCAGGTGCTTTCTCTGGAAAGAATTTGTTGATAATCATCGCTTGAAGCTTGACTACCTGAACGAGTACAAGAAGAAAGACAAAAACAATTGCCATACCCAGTACCATAAATTTAAGGCTTTCGCCTACTAAATCAATTTCCATATATTCCACCTTTTCAGAAGTAGTTCAATTAGTTTTGTAACTACGATTTTAAAATAGTTTTGCTTGATAGAAGTTAAAAAAGAGCTATTATCTTCTTCTTTTTCTTCTATTGTTGTTTCTTGTAGCTTTTTGTTCCCCTGCATAGTTCTGCATCATCTCATCTACAGTCTCTTGATCAAAACCTATTTGTGTACTAGTATGTTGTTTTTCTTGGCTAAGAAGATAGGACATTAACTTCTCTAAAAGTAACTCTTTATCCATATCTAACATATATTCCAACATGTTTTCTGCATCATTATGGATATGAATATCTCTAATTTTCTCTGCAAGGTATTCACGTCCTGTATCATCAAGCCCTTCACCACCTTGAAGTGTTGCTAGACGCATCTCTGCCCCTACTTCTTTTTGTATACGTTGAAGTTCTCTAAACTCTTCTGTTGTGACCAAGGTAATGGCTTGACCACTTTTTCCTGCACGTCCTGTACGCCCAATACGGTGTACATAAGACTGTGGATCAAAAGGAATATGGAAATTAAATACATGCGTAACATCTTTAACATCAAGTCCACGTGCTGCTACATCAGTCGCTACCATAATTTTAATCTCTGATCTTCGGTAAGACTTAATCATAATTTCTCTGTCTCTTTGCTCTAAATCTCCATGTAAACCACCTGCACTAAAGCCTAGTGCCTGTAAATGTTCAGTAAGTCTATCTACCTCACGTTTCATACGACAAAACACAATACATTTATTGGTCTCTTCTGTTTCAAGCAGTTTAATGAGTGCTTCATCTCTTTGATTTTCATTAATCATGTAATAACGCTGGTCAATAATATTGTTTGTTGTTTCATCGTCCCCTACGGCAGAAATAAACTGTGGCTGATATAAAATATCATTTGCTAGTTCTTTAATAGGCTCAGGCATAGTTGCTGAGAATAACAATGTTTGTCTGTTTTGAGGAATATATTCAAAAATCTCTTTGATTTCTTCTAGAAAACCCATATCAAGCATTTCATCTGCTTCATCGAGAACCACTATTTCAGGATTAAAAACATCAATTTTTCCTTTTTTATAAAGGTCTTTGAGTCTTCCTGGTGTAGCTACAACGATTTGCACACCTTTGTGTATAAGCGCAATTTGTCTACCATAGCCTACACCACCATAAACAGTAAGTGTACGGATACCTGCAAAACGTCCTAGATGGTAAAGTTCATCTGCTACCTGTGTCGCTAATTCACGCGTAGGTGTAATAACCAATGCTCGTTCTATTTCACCTTTGGCTAACTTGTCCATCATAGGTAAACCAAAAGCTGCTGTTTTCCCTGTACCGGTATGGGCTTGTCCCACAAGGTCTGAACCTGAAGCGATAATAGGTATTGCTTCTTCTTGTATTGGGCTTGGCTCTTTAAACCCCGCTATTTTCACACCCTTAGCAATATCACGGTGAAAATTAAACTCTGAAAATTTCATATTTTGCCTTTGGCATGGGTAGACACGCAAGTCTACCCCTACAATAAATTTGTTCAAATTGTTTTTGAACTTAATAGAGCCTCTCTTAAGAAGCTCTATAAATCCAATATTTAAAATGGGTAACCACATAGGATTACCCCTACGTTATATCACCATTAACAAGATAATGCCAAAGATGATTCTATAAATGCCAAAAGGCACAAAGGAAAACTTCTGGATAAATGCAAGAAAAAGCTTGACTGTAATATATGCCACAATAAATGCCACAATAAACCCAACAGCAAAAGCAGACCAGTTCACACCCACAAATTCATGATAGTGTTTTAGCAAATCATAGCCTGCTACTGCACCCATCACAGGGATTGCGAGTAAAAATGAAAAATCTGAAGATGTTTTTCTATCGAGCCCAGCGAGCATACCACCTATAATCGTTGCCCCTGCTCTACTTGTACCGGGTATAAAAGAGAAAAGTTGTGCAAAGCCTATCCACATTGCTTGTGTATAACTAGTTTCTTCTACATCTGAAATATGATGGGGTTGCTCTTTATAGAAGTACTCCACAATAAGAAAGATGACGCCACCTATAATAAACATCCATGCTACAATTTCTACAGAAAAAAGTGCTTTTATTTGATCTTTAAAAATAAACCCAACTATAGCCAATGGCATAAATGCTGCTAAAATCTTCATCCATAAGTCTATTTTTTTAAAGGTAATTTTTTCTCTGTATATAAGTGCGACTGCAAAGATAGCTGCAAATTGAATAATTACTTCATATGCTTTCATCGCCTCATCTTGGGGAAGTCCCATAAACTCTGAAGCGACTATCATATGCCCTGTCGAAGAGATGGGCAAAAACTCTGTAAAACCTTCAATAATCCCTATGATTATCGCTTGAAAAATATCCAAAACTTTCCTTATATCATCGAGCTAAAGTAGCTCTCATCTTTTGATAGTAACTCTTTAGGGGAGCCACTGTCAACTACTTTACCATCTTCAAGTACATAGATGAACTCAGCACTTTTAATGGTGCTAAGTCTATGTGCAATGGTAATCACCGTCTTTTCAGACAAGAAATCATGCAATGCTTCAAAGAGTTTGACCTCTGTATGCACATCCAACGCTGAAGTAGACTCATCAAAGATAACCACTTTAGGATCACTGAGAATCATTCTAGCGATGGCAACACGTTGTCTCTGTCCTCCACTGAGCTTGATACCGTCTTTTCCGACAAGTGTATCAAGTCCCAAACCCAACCCTGCTATTACATCTTCGAGTTGTGCGATGCGTAGTGCTTCTTGCACTTTTTCATCGCTATACTCTTTGCCTAGCGTGAGATTGAATAGCATTGTATCATTAAAGAGTTTAGGATGTTGCAAGATTAGATGAATATTTTCTCGAATGGTAGAAAGTTTCAGGTTTTTGTTTGAAACACCTCCATAGAGTATCTCACCCTCATCCAGTGGATAGAAGCCCACAAGTATATTTGAGAGTGTTGTCTTCCCAGAGCCACTGGCACCGACAATTGCAACTTTACATCCTTTCTCAATATGCATATTAATATTTGTTAATATGTTTTTACCTTTTTGATAGGCAAAAGAGAGGTTTCTTACTTGTATGTCTATGGCATGTCTACCTTCAAATGGGTTTTGTGTCTCTTCTACATCAGGTTCTTGTTCCATCTCATAAATACTGTCTATACGTTTACACGCTGCCTTGGCAGTCGAGAGGACATACTGAAAATTAATGATGTCTTGTATCGGAGTTACCATCACCCAAAGATATGAAAATACTGCCAGCATGAGTCCAACTGAGAGATCTGAATATGCTACAGCCAAAATACTTACTGCTCTAAAAATTTCATACCCTGCTAAAAAGACAAGGTAAGAGAACTTCATGGCTCTGTCACTTTTGTATCCATAGTTTATGGCATGTGTGCGTAACTCTTCTGCTTTTATACGACTCTGCTCAAAAAAGTACTCCTCTTTATTTGCAGCACGTATTTGATGAAAAAGTTCCAATGTCTCAGTAAGAGCTGACTGAAAAAGTTCTACTGCTTTATTCTCCTCTTTTTTCAACACACCTATATTTCTAGCCAACTTCACTGTAAAAAGTACTACTATAGGATTGGTAATCAAAATAAAAATAGCCAATTGCCAGTGTATCCACAAAAGTACCACAGCAGAAAAAAGCAACATCAATACAGCCACAATCAGTTTAGAAATAGTAGAACTTACAAAGCCATCGATGGTCTCTACATCTGTCACCAGTTTAGAAGTCACTGCACCTACTCTCATCATCTCATACTCTTTGAGTGAAACACGTTTAAGATGAGAAAGTAAAGAAGCTCTCATTTTATACGTAATATTTTTTGATATGGAAACAAATACTTTTGTCTGTAGTATCGATAACAAGGTACCTAGTACACGAAGTACAATAATCACACCCAAGACTAAAAAAACATACCCTTTTGTATCTGTTGTCAAGATATGTTCACTAATCCACGAGATAAAACCATGGTCTTTACCTAAGAGTAATTCATCTACTAAAATAGGGATAAAAAGAGGTATAGTAACCAGTAAGAGTGTAGCCACAATAGCAATAATATTTCCTAATATGACTTCTTTTTTATAACTCAACAGTTGGTGTATAATACTCTTTATACTACAACTTTTTTGTATCATTACAGACTATCTACAATATCTAAGATTTGTGTTAAATCTTTTACATCTACGGTATGTGATGCAGCCTCTTTAAGTATGGGTTTTGCACAAAAAGCCACACGTGTGTCTGCATGGGCAAACATAGAAAGATCATTGGCACCATCACCAACAACCAGTGTATCTTTACGATCAACACCGAGTAAGGCTTGTAGGCGTGTTATCATGTCACCTTTTGCGTTAGA
>Ga0256828_1000974_pt1 | contig 18531 bp, 22 predicted proteins | sample CV88metaG_FD_185993 | JGI IMG/M metagenome (GOLD analysis project Ga0256828, IMG submission 185993) | Hydrothermal vent microbial communities from East Pacific Rise, Pacific Ocean - CV88 | ecosystem: Environmental > Aquatic > Marine > Hydrothermal vents | place: Pacific Ocean: East Pacific Rise...
TCACTTCCTACAGAGTCTTTGGTGTCAGGAATACCAAAAAGGATGATGGAGCGGATACCGAGTTTTTTAAGTGCGTCACACTCTTTGACAATCTCATCGATGCTCATCTGGTAAACACCCGGCATGGAAGCCACTTCATCTTTAATGCCTTTACCGCTTCTTGCAAAAAGAGGGTAGATGAAATCATTCACACTTAAGTGTGTCTCTTGAAGGAGGTCTCTAAGGACGGGATTGATTCTTTTTCTTCTAAATCTAGCGAACATAACTATGACCTTTGTAAATTAATTAGGTTATTTTACACTAAATATTAATTGTTAATTATTAATTATTAATTGTTTCTGTATAATCTTGGCATGAATAACATAGATATATCACAAATCGCTACTTTACCGACCAAACATGGTACCTTTAAAATTCAGGCATTCAAAGAGGGTGACAAAGAGCATTTAGCCATCTTTACCGATAACCTACATGAGATCGAAGCACCCATAGTACGTGTACACTCGGAGTGTCTGACAGGAGATGCTCTGGGTTCAGTAAAATGTGACTGTGGAGAGCAGCTTGATGCTGCGTTGGAGCTTATAGCCAAAGAGGGTGGACTTGTGATCTACCACAGGCAAGAGGGAAGAAACATCGGTCTTCTTAACAAGGTCAATGCCTATGCTCTGCAAGATAAAGGATTTGACACCGTGGCGGCAAATCATCAGCTTGGTTTTAAGGCAGATGAACGTACTTATGAAATAGTAGAGTTCATTTTACATCATTTGAATATCAAGAAGTTAAAGTTACTGACGAACAACCCTGCGAAAATGGAGAGCCTTTCAGATATAGAGATCGTAGAGCGTCTGCCTATACAGATAGTTCCCAATCCTTATAATAAAGAGTATTTGAAAGTGAAGAAAGAACAACTGGGACACCTGCTGTGAGTGAGAAATTAAAGAGTAGATTGGTATCTGAAGGCATTGCCCTCAGTGATGAGATCATTGGAAAACTCGAACAATTTGCTGCTTTGTTACATGAATGGAACCGGATACATAATCTCACGGGGGCAAAGAATATTAGTGCGATCTATGACAACATCATTGACTCACTCTACCCTTTGACGTTCATCACTAAACCAAAAACACTCTTAGATGTAGGTACCGGTGCAGGTTTCCCCGGACTTGTGCTTGCCATTGCCTTGCCTGAGACGAAAGTGGTTTTGTCTGAACCTCTGAAAAAACGTGTCTCATTTTTAAAATATGCAGCCATAGACCTGGAACTTTCTAATGTCAGTGTAGAAGCAAAAAGAGTAGAGAAAGTAGAGAGTAAGCCTTTTGAATTGATCTCTTCACGTGCCGTGACCAATACCAAGCTGCTACTTGATCTGACAGAGAATATTTCCAATGAAAAAACAGCCTATCTTTTCTATAAAGGCTCGCGTGTTTTTGACGAAGTGGCTGATGTGCAACATCAGTTAGATTATGATATAGTACAGAAAAATCAACGAAATTATTTAGTTATCAAAGGTAAGGTATGATACTTAAACTCATTATATTTGCAATTGTGGGAGTGATGATCTATAAATTTTTCGGAGGAAAATTACCAACCGTCGGTAAAAGTTCCCAAGAGAAAAAATTAGATGAAGATACACTGGTAGAGTGTGAAAAATGCGGTACTTATGTGACAGTCAAAGAGAGCATTGTTGTCAATGGAAAGTATTACTGTTCCAAAGAGTGTTTGGATTAATATAAATAAGGAGTGAGTATGATAATTATCGGGCATCCATGGATAGAAAGTGATCGTTTCTGTAAAGTGTTTTTGCAAAAAGATATAAAAAAGAGTCCTGCGGGAACTGTTGTACTGCTTGAACCTTTAGTTGATTCTCACACGCTTGCACGTTATTGTAAAGAGAACCAGATCCCTTTTGCAGTCACAGTCAATACACTGCAGGAAGCGATCTTCGCCAATGCCTTAGGTGCATCCTATATGGTATGTGAAGAGGATGATGCTTTGATCATCCAGCCTATCGCACAGGAGTATCTCTTTGATACACGTGTATTGGCTTTGATCCATGAAGAGAAAGAGATAGCAAAGATCGCCCGTTCAGGCATAGACGGTGTGATCTTCCCTGAAGCGATCTGCTAAACATTCATGAAGGGTGAATTTCAGAAGTATAAGATCACTTACAGTCTGATAGCACTGAATCTGCTTGTCTATTTTTTCTCTGCACTTTTGAGTCAGGATCTCATGGATATGGATATGCAAACCCTTGTAGATATGGGAGCACTTTATGGTCCTTTGACAGTACTTAAAGGACAATGGTGGAGACTTTTTACTGCAATGTTCCTGCATGCAGGGATGACACACATACTGATGAATATGGTATCACTTTACATCATAGGCAGGGGTGCAGAAATGTATTTTGATGCGAAATCCTACCTAAGCATCTATCTTTTTTCCGGACTGCTTGGAGGTGTGGTGTCACTTTATATGCATCCTGTGAGTGTGGGTATCGGTGCGTCGGGTGCTGTTTTTGGTGTCTTTGGTGCCCTGGCAGGTTTCTTTTTGGCACATAGAGAGAGAATAGGTGAACATACCAAAGCCTTTATGAAAGAGTTTGCCATTATCATAGGGATCAACCTTGTAATAGGATTCTCCATTGAATCGGTCGATGTCAGTGCACATGTCGGAGGTCTGATCATTGGATTTACAGGCGGATTCATCCTCTCTAAAGACCCTAAATGGGTCTGGATCTATAGTGTTGCAATGGTATTGCTGATCTTTGTACTGATGAGTTATCTCCCCGAGCAGTATGCACAAAAACTATTTTAAACTTTTACTGCTTAGCTTCTTTGTTGCAGGTTGTGCGGTCACCTCTGCTTCTGTTTCCCAAAGCAGAGTAAAGCAACTGGCTTTTGAGTTAAATGCACTGGAGAGTTCCATTCCTTCCAAAGAAGCAATGCAGCTTTCCCGTGATATTTTCAAAGAGACAGCTAAACTTACAAAAGAGTTTAAACTGACTTCTCCTCCGTGGTTCCATAATTTTTTGGTCAATACCGGATTGAGAGAGAAGGGGCTTTGTTACCACTGGAGCGATGCCCTCTATATCCATTTTTTAAAAAAGAGCTATCCGCATTTTGCATTCCATTTAGGCGGAGCAAATATAGGGGAGTACTGGTTTGAGCATAACGTTTTGGTTGTTACAGCTAAAAACGGAAAGTTTGAAAAGGGAATCGTGATAGACCCGTGGAGAGATTCGGGAAAACTCTATTTTTCTAAAGTAAAAGAGGATACAAAGTACAAGTGGAAACACAGACAAAACAGAGAGGTTTGTCAAAACGGCAAATAGATCTTGTCTATTAACTCTTCATATTCACTTTGTGCATCGGAGTCGATGGTAATGCCTCCACCGCTTTTGTAGAGCAGTTTTCCGTTGCTCTTCTCAATGAAGCGGATCATGACACCAGAACGCAGGTCTTCCCCGTCAAATACTCCAAAAACCCCGGTATAAAAGCCTCTCTCATAATTTTCTACACGTTCAATGATCTGGGTAGTACTCTTCTTGGGTGTCCCTGTAATGGAGCCTGCCGGAGTAAGCTGATCAAGAAGAGTACCTATGTTATCTCTCCAGTCTGTTTCAAGTTTGGCAGTAATTTTGGAGCTTACCTGCAGCAACTCTTTTTTTCCTGCTTTGATCTTGTCAACATAACGGAACTTTTCCACCTTGACCTCTGAACCGATGATACCAAGGTCATTACGCATAAGATCAACGATCATCACATGTTCTGCCATCTCTTTTTCATTGTTTAGAATGCTCTCTTTTGCATGAGGAAGATTGGCATCAATGGTTCCTTTCATCGGGTAGGTGGCAATGGTGTTGCCATGTATATCTACAAAACGTTCAGGAGAGAAGCAGATGAACTCCCCCTTAAAGTAGAGTTTGAATTTGGCTCTTGCATAAGTAAAGATCTCCTCAAGGCTGAAGTTGCTCTCTACCGGAGTTTTGAATGTCAAGTTGAGAAGATAGGTGTTGCCTGAACGTATCTCTTCAAGTATCTCTTCCATCGCTTTTTGGTAGGTAGAGAAATCTATGGGGCTTTTTGAGAATGTAAAATCTTTTTCTCTTTTTTTAACAGGGTAGTTTCGCCAATCTTCCAATTTGTAAAATATGTTTTCATCCAGATCGGCCAGAGGTTGTGCGAAGATCTTGGTTTTGTCATAGGAGATGATGAAGAGGAAGGGTTCTTGTTTTGAACCTAATGTGTTAATTTTTTTAAAACCATTTTCTCTTGTTAGCCAATGCATCTTATGCCTTAAGTTTTCTATCTACTTTTTTTAGAAAAAAGTAGGCAAAAAATCGTCGATTCGCAAGTGTACGGTCGGTGCTTTTAGCGTGTTGCTTCGCAATATGCATGCTTTCGCACCTGTACACCCAGTGCTCATCGACAAAAGAGACAAGCATTAAGAATCCAATAGAAGTAATTTGAGGATAGCCATTCTCATAAAGACGCCGTTTTTTACTTGGGTGAGTACTTTACATCGTTCATCTTCCAGCATTTCGTCAGAGATGTCTATGTTTCTCATAACAGGCCCCGGGTGTAGGAGCAGGATGTCTTTGTCTTTCATACGTTTTTTGGTGATGCAGTATTGTTTTGCATAATCATCATAGTCTTCAAAGAGTTCCGTCTCATGGCGTTCAAGTTGGGCGCGCAGGCTCATGATGACATCTACTTTATCCATCACATCTTCGAGTTTCTCATACTTAGGCAGCGTACTATCCGGCATGAACTGTTTAGGAGCTACAAGCAGTACATTCATCCCCATGCGTGTCATGAGCCTAATGCCTGAACTGGCAACACGTGAGCTTACAATGTCACCTACGATGGCAATGGTTTTTCCTTTGACATCTCCAAAGTGCTCTACCATAGTAAAGAGGTCAAGCAGTGCCTGGGTGGGGTGTGCGTAGTTTCCTGCACCGGCATTGATGACAGGAGTGGTTTGCATATTGGCTAAAAGTTGTGGTGTTTCATTTTTAGAGTGTCTGACAATAACTCCGTCAGGCTCCATGGCACAGAGGTTTGCAAAAGTATCCTCCAGACTCTCCCCTTTTTTAGTAGAAGAACGGCTTGGGTCAAGATGCACCACAGCAGCCCCAAGTCTTTTTGCTGCAACCTCAAAAGAGCTTCGTGTACGGGTAGAAGCTTCAAAGAAAAGCGTAATGAGAAGTTTGTCTCTAAGCAGTTTTGGCGGGCATTGTGTTTTAAATGTTTTGGCATCATGAAGAAGTCGGGCTATCTGTTCATCAGAGAAGTTATTGGTATCTACCAGATGTTGCATAGGTATCCTTTTGGATTCGGATTATAATTATGTGATTATAGCCAATCAATGGTAAAATGTTTTTGCAAAAGGATGAGTATGAAAATTATTAAACTAATATTACTTCTTACAATCGGAATATGGGCAGAGTTTAAATTAGATATTTCAAATAAAATTGATATTTCACAACTTGAAAATATTGTGAAAAATGGCTGGAATGATTCTAATAAGACTTTAAATGATTTGATAGTATCTCATTCTGAAAAAGTAATGCCTGAGATTTTGAAGAGGATTAAAAAGCCCGTATTAAAAGGTATTGTAACTAGGAAAGATCCTTTTCCTATACCAAAATTATTACTGAATAAATGCGATTATTTACACTTGTTTGCATATTGTAGATATTTGGAATATCATCAAAAATATGATGAGTCGTTGAACCTTCATATTAAATGTTTAGAAGGATTAAAGAATGTAGATGAAAGTATGTTGAGTGCAATATTCCATTTATCAATTGAAAAATTAATTGTACTTAGTTTAAAAGAGAATCAAAAATATTTGAAAAATCTAGATAAAGCATCTTTAAAAAAAGAATTGATTTTGAATACTAATATTTTGAAAGATGCTTTAGAGACAGAAAGAAAAATGATGTTTCAAATATTACTGCTAGATGAAACTTTGCCAAAAAATATACTAATTTTAATAGATAAATACAATAAAGATTACGGTAAAACTTATATGGGAATAAGTAATAAAAAGGAACTTATTGAATTTGAGAGAAAAATGAATGAAGTAAAAAAGAAAATTCAAATAGCATACAAGAATTGGATAGAAAAAAATATTATTCCTGATATAGATAGTGATACATTAGTAGCATCGTATATATTTATAATGGGTTTACCAAGATTTAGGTTGATTGAAGATAATTGGGAAAATATTGAAAGAAATAAAGAGTTTTTAAACTCTTTACCTTAGAGATCTAAGATATATATCTAACCCCTCATCCGTACTCCACCACTCAGGAAACACAGCATCATAATAAGGCTTTGTCACCTGAGCGAAGTTCTCTTTGTCTTCATACAGATTCACACACCAGTCAAAGTCTATGTCAAAGGTTTTTAGAGCCAAGATGGAGAGCAGAGTGTCATTGATGCATCCGAGTCTGCTTGGGGTGACCAATAGTGTTTTTGCATTCAGCTCTTTGATGAGGTTGATCATCATATACTCTTTGGTGATGGGAACCATGAGCCCGCCTGCACCCTCTACCAAAAGGATGTCACAGAGTTTTGAGAGTTCCTCATGTTTGTCCATGATATGTTGAAGGTTGACAGTTTTGTCAACATCTGCACAAAACGGAGCTGCCGGCAGTTCAAAGGTATAGGCTGTAATGTCTTGCGCTGTAAATGTCTCAAAATTTCTGTTAACCTTCCGGCAAGCTTCGAGGAGTATAGTAGCATCAGGTGCACTGTGGGTTACACCAGTCTCAATAGGTTTAAAAACACCGACTGAATGACCTTTGGCAGCTAAAGTTTCTATGAGCTGAAGTGTGGTGTGTGTTTTACCGACGTTGGTACCTGTAGCGGTGATAAAAAGTGATGACATTCACAATTCCTTTACAGTTTTTGATATAATTATAGTGAAATAGAAAAATTATTATACTATAGTAGATATTTTAAGGATATAAATTGCCAAAGTTTGAAGAAGAATTAGAAGTAGAGTTGGAAATAGCCGAGCCGCAAATGTTCAAAGTGGTTCTGCATAATGATGACTATACCAGTATGGACTTTGTTGTAGAAGTACTCACAACGATCTTTCATAAAAGTGAACAGGAAGCTGTACAGATCATGCTTCATATCCATGAAAAAGAGAGAGCGGTGTGCGGAGTATATAGTTTTGAGATCGCACAGACGAAAGCAGAGCAGGTGAAACAGCTTGCAAAGAAGAATGAATTTCCGTTATTGGCGACTATAGAAGAAGATGCATAAAAAAGGATAAATAGATGATAAGTATTGCATTGAATGACGTATTTAAACAAGCAGTAGGGTATGCAAAAGAGAATAGACATGAGTATTTGACAGTAGAACATGTTTTTTTGTCGATCGTAAGAAGCCCGGCAGGGATAGAGATACTCTCTACGCTCGATGCTGACCTTGAAATGCTTGAAAGAGGGATCGTAGAACATATTCATAAAACGATCCCTTCACTTAAAGAGGCGGTAGAACCGTTTGAGACCGTAGCACTTTCACGTGCTATTAACGATATGATGACCCATATCCACAGTTCAGGACGTACAGAAGCCAGCATAGGAGACATGATAGCAGCGATCTTCATGCAGGAGCATTCGTATGCAGTCTACCTCATGAAAAAAGAGGGAATCAGCAGAGTGGATATTCTTGAAGTGATCTCTCATCGTAATCTGCCCAAAGAGGGAACTCAAAAAGAGGGTAAAGAGAAAAAAGAGGAAAGTCTGCTTGACCAGTTCACCATGGAACTTGTTGCATTGGCAAAAACAGGGAAGATCGACCCGGTAGTAGGACGTGTAGATGAGATAGAACGTGTAATGCAGACACTCTGCCGCCGTAAGAAGAACAACCCTCTGCTTGTAGGTGAACCGGGTGTGGGTAAAACAGCCATCGCTGAAGGGTTGGCACTTAAAATTTCTGAAGGTGATGTTCCCCAGATACTCAAAGACTCCAAAGTATTTGCTTTGGATATGGGTGCACTGGTTGCAGGAACAAAATACAGAGGTGACTTTGAAAAGCGCCTTAAAGGGATCATCTCCGAACTGAGCCGTATGAACGATGCCATTTTGTTCATTGATGAGATACACACGATGGTAGGTGCAGGTGCAACAAGCGGAGGAAGTATGGATGCTTCCAATCTGCTCAAACCGGCACTGGCACGCGGTGATCTTAAGTGTATCGGTGCAACGACCTACCAGGAGTTCAGAAACTTCTTTGACAAAGACAAAGCACTAAGCCGCAGATTTGCAAAGATCGATGTGGAAGAGCCCAGTATTGAAGATACCTTTACCATCTTAAAAGGTGTGCAGCATAAGTATGAGGATTATCATAACATCAACTTCACGGATGCAGCACTTCAGTCTGCTATAGACCTTTCGGTGAAATACCTGCATGACAGATTTTTGCCTGACAAGGCAATGGATATCATCGATGAGGTAGGTGCACACTTTATGCTTAGAGGGCAAGAGGGTGTTACGGTAAAACCTAGAGATATTGAAGAGAGTGTAGCGAAAATCATGAAGCTTCCTTCAACTGTCATAGGTACGGATGATACAAAAAAACTTAAAACGCTTGAAAAAGATCTGGCTTCACATATCATTGGACAGGATGAGGCTATCAAAGCTTTGGCAACAGCGATTAAACGCTCCTATGCAGGACTTAATGCGGCTGACAGACCCATAGGTTCTTTCCTCTTTGTCGGACCGACCGGGGTAGGGAAAACTGCCCTGGCAACACAACTGGCAGAGACAATGCATGTCCATTTTGAGCGTCTGGATATGTCTGAGTATATGGAAGCACATACTATCAGCCGTTTGGTTGGTGCACCTCCGGGTTATGTCGGGTATGAACAGGGTGGATTGCTTACAGAGATGATCAAAAAGCATCCGCATACCGTACTTCTGCTTGACGAGATAGAGAAAGCACATCCGGATATTATGAATATTCTGCTTCAGGTAATGGATGGTGCAAAGTTGACAGACAATAACGGTGTGGTAAGTGACTTTAAAAATGTCATACTCATCATGACCTCTAATATAGGGACCAAAGAAGCCAATGTCATGGGCTTCAATAAAGATAACTCTATGAAGACAGATAAAGCGCTTAAGGCATTCTTCTCTCCTGAGTTCAGGAACCGTTTGAGTGCGACTATTGAATTCAATACCTTGAATTTGGATGCACTCATAGAGATCGTAGATAGAGAACTCGATAAACTAAATGCACTGCTCAAGCCTAAAAAAGTCAAAGTCAAACTCAGTAAAAAAGCAAAAGAGTATCTGGCAAATGAAGGGTATGATGAGCGTTACGGTGCAAGACATATTGCCCGTGTGATAGATGAGAAGATCAAAGAGGCACTTACAGATGAGATACTCTTTGGTAAACTCAAAAAAGGCGGCTCTGTGAAAGTAGGTTTCAAAAACAGTAAATTGCAATTTGATTTTGCAGAGAAATAGATAAAAATGGGTTCTATGTTTGACGAGGAGGAGTACTTTATTCCTCCCTTGAGTAACTACTCCTACAACTTTCCCAACCCGCGTTTTGCATCGGATGAAGGACTTTTAGCCTATGGAGGTGATCTTTCATCAAACAGGCTTTTAACTGCGTACCGTAACGGGATCTTCCCCTGGTATGCTGAGGGTGACCCTATTTTATGGTGGTCCCCCGATCCGCGGCTGCTCCTTTACCCGGAAAATTTCAAAGTAAGAAAATCATTTGCCAGGGTACTGCGCAGCGGTAAGTTCACAGTAACATTCGACAAACATTTTTCTGAAGTGATCTCTTATTGTGCCAATGTACCGCGCCAAGGTCAAAAAAGTTCCTGGATCGTGAGTGAGATGCAGGAGGCTTATATACGCTTGCATGAAGAGGGATTTGCACACAGTGTGGAAGTGTACAAAGAGGGAAGACTTATAGGGGGGCTTTACGGTTTGGCAATGGGGAAAGCCTTTTTCGGAGAGTCGATGTTCTCTTTGGTAAGTGATGCTTCAAAAGTAGCCTTTAAAGCACTAAGTGATGTTTTAGGAGATAGAGGTTATGATTTTATAGATTGCCAGATGAAAACAGATCATATGGTAGGTTTGGGTGCACAAACAGTTGCAAGGGAAATTTTCCTTGATGAACTGTACGAAGCACTTCAAAAACCCAGTGATTTAGGAAAGTGGCATGATTTTACCTGGGAATATAAAGGCCCTGTGAACGAAGGAAAAAAAGATGATAAATAGAGATATAAACTTCTCATTATGGTTGGATTTTGTAGAGAGAGACTATCTTAAAAATGAGTTTTCGGCATTGATCGAAAAAGGTATTATTAACGGTGCAACCAGCAATCCATCTATTTTTGCTTCGGCAATTACTACTTCATCGGCATATCAAGAGCAGTTGGCTTCACTTCAAGGAAAAAGCCCTAAAGAGAAATATGAAGCACTTGCCATAGAGGATATCCGTACAGCAGCACAGGCACTCAGAGAGAGTTATGATGAAGGGAATGACGGATATATCTCTATAGAGGTCGATCCGTTCCTCTCGAATGATACACAGGGAACGATCGAAGAGGGGAAAAGACTTTTTGCAGCGATAGATGAACCTAATGTAATGGTAAAAGTACCTGCAACCAATGCCGGATATGCGGCAATGACAGAGCTCCTTTCTACGGGGATATCGGTCAATGCAACACTTATTTTCTCGCCGGAACAGGCAAGACGTTGTCTTAAAGCGATGAAAGAAGGGATTGATACATTCTCAAATAATGGAGGATGCAGGGTTGAAGCAGTTATCTCGGTATTTGTCAGCCGTTTTGACAGACTTTTGGATGCAGATCTTGAAAAAGAGGGGCTGGATGTGGCCAAAACAGGTATTTATAATGCTGCTAAAATTTACAATCTCATTGAAAAGAACCATACTCCGTCTGTTCGAACACTCTTTGCGAGTACTGGGGTAAAAGGTGATGATCTGCCTGCTGATTATTACATAAGAGAACTTTTGGCACCACACTCGGTCAATACTGCACCGTTGGCAACGATTGAAGCATACATAGCAAAAAAAGAGACTGCACCTAAATTACCTATAGATGATGATGTTATCAATGGGTATTTTACAAAGTTAGGGGATAACGGTTTTGATATGGATGAAGTCTATGCAACTTTACTGAAAGACGGACTTGAAGCATTTGAAAAAGCATTTGAAGAGATGCTTGAGAGTCTAAAATAAAAATATAAAGAGGAAGTGGCATGGAAGAAAAACTCAAACTCTATCTAAGAAGTATGATCAGCAATCAGGGGAGTGACCTTCATATTAAGTCAAGTTCTCAGGTAAGAGTGCGTATCCATGGTGTTTTAAAAGTTCTGGGAAAAGATATTCTCAGTGCCGATATGGTAGATAAACTTGCCCAGGAGATCACGACAGACGAGCAGTATGAAAGATTGAAAAATGACAGAAATCTGGATTTCTCTTATGTCTTGGATGCCCAGAACCGATTTCGTGTGAATTTCTTTTATCAGATGGACGGTTTGAGTGCAGTTTTCCGTATTATTCCTGTAAAGATACTTACACTTGATGAGTTGAACCTTCCTCAAGTCATTAAATCTTTCACAGATATCCATCGTGGACTAGTCCTTGTAACCGGTGTGACCGGATCGGGTAAGTCAACCACGCTTGCGGCTATTCTGGATAAGATCAACAGGGAGACGAAAAAACACATTATCACGATTGAAGATCCTATAGAATTCATACATAAAGACAGAGGCTGCCTGATCAATCAGCGTGCTATCGGTCAGGATACACACTCCTTCTCTGATGCACTCCGAGCCGCACTGAGGGAAGACCCCGATATCATCCTGGTAGGGGAGATGAGGGATCTGGAAACCATAGATATCGCATTGCATGCCGCCAATACAGGTCACCTGGTATTTTCAACCCTGCATACACTGGATGCCAAAGAGACGATTGACAGGATCGTCGGTATGTTCTCCAAAGAAGAGCAGAATCGTATCAGAAGTTCACTGGCTTCTGTTCTGGAAGGTGTTGTTTCCCAAAGACTGGTTCCTACCAAAACAGGAGGACGAACAGCTGCGATCGAAGTATTGAAGAAGACAGCAAGGATCGAACAGCTTATTATGGAAGATCGTGATTATGAAATACCGGATGCTCTTTTTGAAGGTAAAGAGATCTATGGTACACAGACATTTGACCAGGCACTTTTGGATCTTCTTCGCGAAGGCAGGATCACAGAAGAAGTCACGCTCGAATATGCAACCAATCCGTCTGATATGAAGCTGAAAATGGAAGGTGTAGGAAAAGGTGCCCTTGTTGATGAATATCTTGATGAGAGGGAAGTAGAAGTCTTCGAGTTTAAAGAGGAAGAAGATTAGTTTAAAAAAAATTGGGTATAATCCGCTTCTATTTTAATTTTAAGGACAAAAAATGTTAGAAGGTATCGTTAGAGAGAGTATCGGAAAGACTACTGCAAAGAAGCTTAGAAGAGATGGTTATCTGACTGCGAATTTATATGCAAATGGTGTTGAGAACATCCAAGCTGCGTTCAAACGTGGTGAATTTGTAAGAGCAGTCAGAAATAAGGAGAACCTTGCATTCCCTGTAAAAGTGGGTGACAAAGAGTTGAACGTAGTAATCCAAGAGTATCAACTACACCCGGTACACGGTGAAGTAGTACATGTTGACTTAAGAGTTACAGTACCGGGACAAGTAACAAACTTCCTTGTACCTGTTATAACACACGGAACACCGATCGGTCTTAAAAACAAAGGTGTACTTGTAATTTCTAAAAAAAGAGTAAAAGTTAAAGGTGCTATCGAAGATATGCCGGCGAAGTTCGATCTTAATGTTGAACCGCTTAACAGAGATGACTCTATTCTTGTAAGAGATGTTGAAGTACCGGCAAATTGTAAAATGATGGACAGACCGGATGTTGCTATCTGTGGTGTGATCAAATCTAAATAATTCATAGTATGAAAGCACAGTCGTGACACTTTTCGTAGGTCTAGGTAATCCGGGATCACAGTACGAAAATACACGACACAATATTGGCTTTAAGGTCATTGACAAACTTGTTGATGATCTTGGAGCCAGAGATATATCCAAAACTTCTTTTCAAGGCAAGCTCTACCGTTTGGCCAATTCACTTTTTTTAAAACCCACTACATTTATGAACCTTTCAGGGAAAAGCCTGCAAGCAGTTAAAAACTTTTTCAAAATAGAGTTGGAAGATATTATCGTGGTACATGATGATATCGATCTGCCTTTTGGTGCAGTGCGTTTTAAAAAAGGTGGCGGGCATGGCGGACATAACGGACTCAGATCTATTGATGCACACATCACTAAAGAGTATTTGCGTGTAAGAGTAGGAGTTGGCAAACCCGAACATAAGTCTCAAGTTTCTGATTATGTACTGCATGATTTCAATGATGAAGAGAAAGAAATGCTCGATAAGCTTATCGAGCACGTTGCAAAGGCATGTAAAGCACTGCTTCATGAAGAGTTGAATGAAGTAAGATCAAAGTACAGCCTGAAGTCTGTTGAAGGACTGGAAGGGCTGAATGTATGAGCCTTTTTTCTCCCTCATTACATTTTAGGTACCTCTCAAAACTCTATATTAAAAATCTATTGGCAATTCTGTTTGGGCTCTCGTTCGCTTTTGCTGCGATTGACTATTTTCAACATATTCAAGAGCTGGATGTTGCAGGAAACTACAAGATACTCTATATCTTCTATATGTGGCAGGAGGCATTGGGGCTGCTTTACCCCCTGGCTATTGTATTTGCATTGATCATGACAAAACTCTCTTTGGTGAAAAATAATACCATGGGTGCATTGCATGCTTTCGGATACAACAAAAAAAGGCTTTTCTTTCCTTTGTTGGCAGTAGCTTTTGTTACCTATGCAATTTTTACTTTTTTACATACAACAGAATTCTCCTATGCCAAGGACAAGGCCTCTTTTTTGCTGAAAAATGAACTTCATGCCTATGACGTTACGGATCTTTTCTTTAAATATAACGATACCTTTGTCTATATTAAAAATTTGGATCCGGTAGAAAAAAAGATAGAAGATATCACTATTTTTAAAGTAGAGGGCTATCAGGTACGCTATACGATCCATGCGCCTGTTGCATTTTTTGACGGGGAGGAGTGGGATGCCAGAGATGCCACACTGAAAACACATATCTATAAAAACGGTGAATTGGAAAAATACAGTGTCGAACATAAAAAAAGTATACGAACACTCAAAGGGTATAAACCAAAGATCATAGAATCACTGTATGAGGGGAAAGCCCTGAATATTGTGGATGCATTCAATACATGGAGACTGCTTGAAAAACAGAAGCTTAATTCTGACAAGATACGTGCAGTATTTTATGATAAGGTCATTGTCCCTCTTTTTGCTTTGGCACTTCTGCTGATCCTCTTTTTTAAACTCCCTTTTCATGCAAGAATGATGAATTTCGGAAGTATCATTGCACTCTCTTTGGGTGCAACATTTGTCATATGGGGTGTTCTTTTCGGCTTGAATCAGATAGGATCCAACGGTGTCTTAGCTCCTGAACTGACAGCTATTTTACCGATCGTCCTTTTATGGATCTATGCGATCTATGTCTATATGACAGACGAGAAAAGTATCGTTTAAGGCCGCTACAGGGGCTTGTTTTTTTGCCAAGGCACCCTTTAATCAACTTTTAGATAAAATCACCCTAAAATAGATATGACTACTTAACTAGGATTTTATGAATGAATATTGATTATAAAGCATTGGCAGAAAAATACGGTACGCCATTGTATATTTATGATTTTGACTATATTGAAAACAGATATACCACACTCAAAGATGCCTTCGCAGGGAAGAAATCGATCATTAACTATGCGGTCAAAGCAAACTCGAATCTTTCAGTGATCGCACACTTGGCAAAACTTGGTGCCGGTGCGGACTGTGTGAGTATCGGTGAAGTCAGACGTGCTTTGGATGCAGGTGTTGCGAATTACAAGATCATCTTCTCCGGTGTCGGGAAACGTGATGATGAGATACGCGAAGCATTGGAAAGAGATATTTTAATGCTTAACTTAGAGAGTGAAGCAGAGATGAAGCGTGTGGAGATGGTAGCCAAAGAGCTTGGCAAAGAAGCCCGTATCTCTATTCGTGTCAATCCCAATATCGATCCGCAAACACATCCCTATATCTCAACAGGACTGCATGAAAATAAATTCGGTGTTGAGATCGATATGGCGAAGCGTATGTATATCTATGCGAATAAGTCAGAATATCTTAACCCTGTGGGGATCCATTTTCATATAGGCTCACAGCTTACAAAGCTTTCACCTATCCGTGAAGCTGCAATGATCGTAGCTGATTTGGTACGTTCTCTTAAAGCGATCAAGATCGATATTAAATTCTTTGATGTAGGCGGCGGTATCGGTGTAGTGTATGATGATGAAGTGACTATTGCTGCAACAGACTATACACAGGTGATCTTTGAAGCAACCAAAGGACTTGATCTTACACTGCTTTGTGAACCGGGTCGTTATATGGTGGCAAATGCAGGTGCATTTTTTACCAAAGTGCTTTATGAAAAAAACAATGACGGTAAACGTTTTGTTATCGTTGACGGCGGGATGAATGACCTTATACGTCCAAGTCTTTACAATGCGTATCATAAAATAGAAGCTGTAGGCGTAGAGGGTGAAAAAACAGAGGCAGACGTAGTCGGTCCTGTATGTGAAAGCGGTGACTTTTTTGGAAAGACCGTACCTCTGCCTCCTTTGGCACATAATGATCTTATAGTAGTACATTCAGCAGGTGCATACGGATTTACGATGGCAAGTAACTATAATACGCGTGCCAAACCGGCAGAGGTGGCACTGCAAAACGGAAAAGACAGAATGATCCGTGCACGTGAAACGTATGAAGACCAGATACGTTTGGAAATCGAGTATTTAGAAAAATAAAAATAAAGGCTGTAAAATGACTTTAGATGCATTAAGAGAAAAGATAGACAGTATTGATGATACACTTCTGAAACTTTACAATGAACGTATGGAATTGGTACATCAAGTCGGTGAGTTAAAGAATACAACAGGTGCACCGATCTATCGTCCTGAGAGAGAACAGGCTATTCTTAACCGTCTTAAAAGTCAAAATAACGGCAAGTTGACCAATAGTGCTATAGATGCACTTTTTTTGGAGCTTTTTGCCGTGGCAAGAAATCTTGAGTTACCTGAAGCTGTAGCATATCTTGGACCGGAGGCGAGTTTTACCCATCAGGCTGCAGAGAGTAAATTCGGTGCGATGAGCCGTTACTTGCCTATCGGTTCGATTAGAGGTATTTTTAGAGAAGTGCAAAAAGGTACAGCAAAATTCGGTGTCATACCTATAGAGAATTCTTCAAACGGTATTGTCAGTGATACCATAAACTGCTTGGATGAGTATGATCTGAAGATCATTGCAGAAGTGATGATAGATGTGCATCTGAGTTTTGCTACATTGGCTGAAGATATCAAGCATATTACAAAAATATACTCTAAAGATATTGCCTTTGGTCAATGCCGGAATTTTTTACAGGACCTGGGATTGGATGAGATCGAACTCATACCTGTTGAATCCACAGCAAAAGCAGCCAAATTGGCACTGGAAGATAAAACTGCCGCAGCACTTTGTCCTTCTGTTGCTGCAAAACTCTATAATTTGCCTATTTTATTTGAAGATGTAGAAGACAATACCAATAACAGAACACGATTTTTCATTATCAGCGATTTTGAAAATGCACCTTCTGGAAATGATAAAACTTCACTGCTTGTAAGATTACCGGACAAACCGGGATCTTTGGTAGAATTTTTGAATGATTTTGAAAGAGCAGAGATTAATCTAACAAAGATCAAATCGCATATAGTTGAGGGACAGTCTATTTTCTTTATAGAGTTTGATGGACATCAAAGCGATGAAAAGATCAAGTCAATTTTAGAAAAACATCAGCATTCGGTTAAAGTACTCGGCTCCTATGTAAAAGAGGCGGATGATGTTTGATAAAATTAGAAATTAGAAATTAGAAATTAGAAAGTAGAAATTGAAATGAGATTTAATAAGGTACTTGAAAATATTAAAACCTATGAGGCCGGGAAACCTATAGAGCTTGTCGTACGTGAATTCGGGATTGCTCCGGAAGATGTGGTAAAGCTGGCTTCCAATGAAAACCCTATAGGAACCTCTCCTGCAGTGAAACAGACGATCATAGAAAATGCTGACAGGGCACATCTTTATCCGGATGACAGTATGTTTGAACTTAAAGCGGCACTTTCAAAAAAATATGCTGTCAAAGATGATAATATCATTATCGGTGCAGGATCAGACCAGGTGCTGGAGTTCATCTCGCGGGCCTTGCTGGATGAAGAGAGTTCGGTATTGATGTCTGCAGTGACATTTGCAATGTATGAGATCTATGCCAAGCAGATGGGAGCAAAAATTTACCGTACAGCCAGTTTTGAGCATAAGTATGATGAGTTTATGGAAGCATATAGCATGCATAAACCCAAGATCGTCTATATCTGTACACCGAATAATCCTACAGGAGATGCTACAAGCAAAGAAGAAGTGATCCGTATCATCGAAGCTGTTGGAAAAGAGACACTTGTGGTAATAGATGGTGCATACATGGAGTATGCTGCTGCAAAAGATGTTCAGTATGCCATTACCCCAAAGGATCTTTTGGGCTATGAGAATGTTATCTATCTTGGTACATTCTCTAAAGCTTACGGTCTTGGTGGTATGCGTGTGGGATACGGTATTGCACAGGCCGAACTCATCGGGCAGCTTTATAAGATGAGACCGCCTTTTAACATCTCTACACTCTCTCTTGCTGCAGCAATCGCTGCATCTGAAGATGATACTTTTGTAGAAGAGTCGATCACTTTACATCAAGAGCAGATCAAACGTTATGAGACCTTTGCCAAAGAGAACGGATTTAAATATATTGAAAGTTATACCAATTTTATTACTTACCTGTTTGATGAGCATATGGATTCTACTCAAATTGCAGATGCATTGCTTAAACGGGGAGTCATTATTCGTGATCTTGCTTCCTACGGAATGAATGCAATGCGTATCACTATCGGTACAGCAAAACAGAATGATACATTCTTCAGACATTTTTCAGAGGTCATCGTTTGAGGAAAGTAGAAGTAGTCAAGTCAAATGAAGTAGAGGTAAAACCTTTTATTTTGGATGACTTCACCCAAAGTAAAGCCAAAAGCAGTAGTATGGGAAAAGTAAGTAAAAAAGAGCTCAAGTCTTTAGCTAAAAAGTTAAGTTTGGACTATAATGATGAACAGATAGAATTTACTAAAAAACTGATAACGGCATATTTAGCACATAGATAAAGAAAAGAAGATGGATATAAAAGCATACTCAATAGAAGAACTTAACGCATTAGCTGAAGATATCAGACAAAAAATACTCCAGACTGTGAGTAAAAACGGTGGGCACTTAAGTTCAACCA
>Ga0256828_1000975_pt1 | contig 18517 bp, 20 predicted proteins | sample CV88metaG_FD_185993 | JGI IMG/M metagenome (GOLD analysis project Ga0256828, IMG submission 185993) | Hydrothermal vent microbial communities from East Pacific Rise, Pacific Ocean - CV88 | ecosystem: Environmental > Aquatic > Marine > Hydrothermal vents | place: Pacific Ocean: East Pacific Rise...
AAGAGGCGAAAGCCTCTTACTTTAGAAGTTGTAGTTTGCTCTTACTAGAACTCTATCTAGTGAGAAGTCTATAAGGGCATTATTTTCATCTTCTGCTAGATTTTTATGGACATCGTCTATCTTATCATAGACTATCTCTAAATCCCAACTATCACTTGGAGCATAGGCTAGGGTGAAGTTGTACTCTTTTGCTTCGTGATTATTTTCACCTTTAAAATCACCATAATCAAAGCTCATATTTAGCCCATCACACCCTAAAGATGATAAGTCATAACCGATAGAGTATTTCCAAGCGTCTATATCTTCAAATGATGCTAACGCACCAGCTGTCATCTCGAACATATTGACATATCCGACACCTCCACCAAAGCCACCAAAGTAGCTACTATCATCATCTACATCTACCTTATCGTAAGCGATACTAGCACTAAGCCCTTTGTATCCAAACTCTACCATAGCACCATAGAGCATACCATCAATACCAGAGTCATCTATCTGTGATTGGTTAGCAAATTGTGCTGATAGTTTGATAGTTGTATCATTAGCTATCTCAAAGTTTTTAGATATATCAGCATAGATAATATCTGCTGTATTATCGGCATTGTAGTACCAGATACCAGCCTCTAAATCATCGTTAGCATAAGTTAGAGCAACTAGTGCTACACCATCACCATCTGCTAATAAATCTTCAAACTTATACTGAGCATCTGGACCTTGCCATCTTGTTAAGTAAGCTCCAAGTAGAGTAAAGTTATCTATACCGTAAGATGCTACAACACCTTCAAATGTGTTTGGAGTCATACGGATATCATCACTATCAGCATACGGTGTATCTATAAGTTGGCGACCTATACGGATATTGAAACTCTCATAAGAGTAGTTGATATAGGCTTCTCCTAGCAAATCATAATATTTATCATCTGAAGCTAAAGAGGTGTTGAACTTCCCATCATCTATATCTCCACTAAGTCCCATAATAGCGTGAGATGTATAGAAGGCTACACCAGCACTAAATCCAAGATAAGATGCTGTTTCAAACTTGAGCTCTCCTCCAATAGCTGTTGTATAGTTATTTGGATAACTATCAGAACTTGGCTCAACCCATATATAACCAGCACGGATTTGTCCTGTGATTTTCCCCTCTTTAAACGCATCAGCTATCGAGTTGATACTCTTTGGTGCTTCTATGTTAGATTTACACACTTGAGTATCTATATTGCCCTCAGCTTGTAGGTAAGCTATGGTTGCGAAACTTAAAAATATAAGTTTTTTCATTTTAATCCTTTTTATAATAAAACCTGAGACTATCCCTCAGTGGCTACTTATATCTTTTTAACCTCTATCTTATGTGCTTCGGTAGCTCTTAGAGCTATGAGTGTACCATCTACATCTATCTCTATGGTTTGGTTTGCTAAAGAGAGGCTTTTTACTGTCACCTCTTCATTTCTTACTATACCAAACGAGCTTAATCTATCTTTTAGAGTCTTATCGGCATCTATATTTATGATGATAGCTTTATCATCTATATGTAACTCATCTAATTTCATATCATACACCTCCTACTAAAAGTTTTGTGAGATTATAGGCTATGAAGCTTAAAATCCATGCTGTTGCTGTTGTCATAAAGAAGAGATAAACCAGATATCTCCAGCCACCAGCCTCTTTGACAAATACCATAGAGGCAGCAAAACATGGTAGATATATCATCACAAATACTATAAAGGCTATGGCTGAGGCAAATGGTATATTTGCTTTTATCTGCTCGATAAGTCCACTATCTTTTTCATCTACTTCATCACCTAAAGAGTATAGGACTCCTAGAGTAGAGACTACCACCTCTTTGGCTGCTAATCCAGCCTCTAGTGATACGGCCATTCTCCAATCCATGCCTAAAGGGGAGAAGAAAGGTTCACTAGCGTGTCCTATCTTGCCTAGATAACTATGTTCTAGCTCATATAGTTTTATCTGATTTGTATCTATATTTTGTGGTATATCTACCTTTGGGTAGTGACTAGCAAACCATATAAGCATACTTGCTCCAAGTATAAATGTTCCAGCTTTATTTAGGTAGCTTTTTGCTTGTCCATAAACTGTATGCCATATAAGTTTAGCTGATGGTAGTCTATACTTTGGCATCTCCATAACAAATGGCTCATCTTCACCTTTAAATACAAAAGTTTTGAGTATCTTTGCCATAATCAGTCCTAGTAATGCTCCAGAGATATATATGATAAATAGGATATTCCCAGCACTCTCTTGTGAGAAAAATGCTCCAGCAAAGAGTACATAGATAGGCAATCTTGCTCCACAACTCATAAATCCTATGATAAAGAGAGTGATTAGTTTATCTTTTGGATTTTTTAGTGTTCTAGCTGCCATATAGGCAGGAACAGAACAGCCAAAGCCAGTTACAAGTGGTATGAAGCTTTTTCCGTGAAGTCCAAACTTGTGGAAAAATCCATCAAGTAAAAATGCCACTCTTGCCATATATCCAGTAGTCTCAAGCAGAGCGATACCTAAAAAGAGTATAACGATATTTGGTAAAAACATCACAACAGCACCGACACCACTTATCATACCATCAGCAACGAGTGAGGCTAGTTGTGTATCTTCTCCTAAGATAGACTTAACACTATCTCCAAGCCACCCAAAGAGGCTATCTATGTAATCCATAGGAACAGAGCCTAACTCAAATGTAAGTTGAAACAGTCCCCACATAAAAAATAGAAATATAGGGATACCCCATATCTTATCTATAAGGATATTGTCTATCTTTTGTGTGATACTCTTTGCTCTCATAGATTTTAGTGACATCACTTCCATCTTAGCACCTTTAGCAAAGGCAAACCTCTCATCAGCAAATATCTCTTCAAGGTTTTTACTGTTTGTGTGTAGATAGATGTGAGATAGGGCATCTTTGATGATATCTTGAAGCTCTATCCATATCGGTTCATCGTGTAGCTTTACATAGGTATCTTTATCCTCTTTTAGCAGTTTTACGGCCAAATGTCTATATGGTATATCACTTTTGTAGCCTCTATCTTCTAAAAAGTTTGAGATATTTTCTATCTCCTCTTCTATAAAGTCTGAGTATATCACTTTAGATGTGGTTTGAGGCTTGTTATATACATCTACAATCGCCTGTTTAAGCTCATCTATACCCTCTTTTGTTGATGCTGAGGTTTTGATACAAGGAACACCGAGTATAGAAGAGAGCTGTTTCTCATCTATCTCTATCCCCTCTTTTTTTGCCTCATCACTCATATTTAGTGCTACTATGACTTTTTTACCAAGCTCTAGTAGTTGAGTTGTAAGAAGTAGGTTTCTCTGTAAGTGTGTAGAGTCCACTACATTTACGATAATATCATACTCTTCATTTAGTAGAAAGCTTTTTGTTACTTTCTCTTCTATGGTATATTCGGTGAGTGAATATGCCCCTGGTAAGTCTATGATATGTACTTCATAGTCTGTACATTTGACTTCATCACAAAGTTTATAGACTACTTCAGTCTTATCTACTGTAACACCTGAGAAGTTACCAACTCGTAACTTGGCATTAGATATAGCATTGATAAGTGAAGATTTACCGACATTGGGTTGTCCTGCTAAGGCTACTGTAATACTATCCATTTTTCTATCCTCATCTTTTAAAACCGTTTTGAAAATCGTTATCATTTCTGTTTGAGCCATTTTAGGATTTATTTTCTTAAATAGCACTTAGATATTGAAAATTGTTATCAAAAAGTAAATAAAGTATTAAATTGGTTATAATAAACCAATATAATATTTAAAAAAGGAAGAACAGATGTATCTATATAAAACTTTAGGGCTTGTTGGTGGTGTTATGTTGTTACTAAATGGTTGTGGAGGAGGAGTTGATGATATGGTTACTGATATGAATGATAGTGACGGGTATATATCAACATACTCTACAACCTATAAGGAGAATGTATCTCTAAATCTGTTAAATCCAGACAGAGGGTTTTATGATGCTGATTATGAGTTAAATAGAGATAGAGATTATAATATGTTTGAAGATGTCAAATCAAAAGGGTATAGTATGGTTTATGCTCCTATAAATCTTGAGGATTATGTTGATACTCCTACACTACCATCATCACTATTAGATACGATTAAAACTAATCTAAAAAATGCCCAAGAGAGTGGTGTTAAGTTGATTTTTAGGATAAAGTATCGTTCAGATATGGATAGTGACGACGCTTCAAGAGATGTTATCTTAGAGCATTTAAAAGAGTTGAAACCTATACTTCAAGAGTATAAAGATACTATATCCGTAGTTCAAGCAGGGGTTATTGGTGCTTGGGGAGAGTGGCATAGCTTTAGTGGAGATTATAGTGATGAGAGTGATAACTATCTTGAGCATAGAAGAGAGATTATAGAGAAACTTGTTGATATATTTCCAAATAAGTATATCCAGATAAGAACACCTATGCACAAAGAGCAGTTATTTGGTTCATCTAAAGATTATGGAGATGCTACAAAAGATGCTATGATTACACCAGATATAGCATTTAGTTCAGATATAAGAGCTAAGATAGGACATCATAACGATTGTGTTTTAGCTGATAAGAGTGATATGGGAACTTATATATCTGATAATATTGAGTTTTGGAAAGATTATGTAAAAAATGATACAAAGTATGCTCCTGTTGGAGGTGAGAGTTGTGGTATAGGTAGTGGTGATGAGGCTAAGCTTAGTAGTTGTGAAAATGCCTTAAATGAGTTTAAATCACTACAATACTCATATCTAAATGATGCTTACCACCCTGATGTACTTAAAAAGTGGAGAGATGAGGGGTGTTATGATGAGATAAAGTACAACTTAGGGTATAGATTTGTGGTTGATAAGTTTGAAGTGCTAAAAGCAAAAAATGTAGTTAGCTTGAAACTAAAGTTAGCCAATAAGGGGTTTGCTTCTACTTATGTTGATTATGATACCTATTTTATCCTAAAGAGCCAAGATAGAGAGTATAGGTTTAAAAAAGAAGATATAAATCTTCAAACAATCAAACCAAATAGTGTTGAGAGTATAGATATGGATATATCTTTAGATGATATAGAGAGTGGTGAGTATAGTGTATATCTTGAGCTATCAAAGGGTAACTCTTATGTTAGGCTAACTAATGATGGTTTATGGGATAGTGATACTCATCAAAATAGATTAATATCAAATATACCACTTTAGGAGGATAGTTTTGAGTAAGCCTTTTATTATGTTTATAGTCTCCTTGATATTACTTATCTTGGTGGCGATAGTTTATAGTAAGTATTGTCAATCTAAGCCTAATGGTTGTAAAAAAAGTCATATAGAGACAAACTTAGGTGAGAGAGAGGGGATAGATTGGTAGAGCAGTACTCATTAAGAGTACTGTTTTTTAAGTTTTTCAAAATAGACTTTTAACTGTTTGAAGTATTCATTTATAACATCTATATCTGATTTTGTTTTTGTATAAGTGTTAAACTCTACAAGTAAGTCAGCTACACCACCTACACCGATATTTGTTGATGAACCTTTGATACTGTGTGTTAATCTCTCCAAGTTCTCCATATCTTTAGCCTCTATCGCATCAGCTATCTTTGGTAGTTGCTCATCTATCTGGTTGATAAGGTCAGATACAAACTCTTGAGCATCACTCTCTCCTAGTCCCATATCTATAAGTCTTGAGTGGTCAAACTCTGGATAGTTACACTCTGGAAGTTGAACTGCTGGTTTTGCTTTTGGCTCAGGTTTAGGTTCTGGTTTTGGCTCTGGTGTTGGTGTTGCTTGTGGTTTTTCTTCTTGTTTTGTTTCTACTGTTGGTTTTGTTGCTGTTTTGGGTTTGACTTTAACTTGTAGGGTATCATTTGATGGTTTATTTCGTTTGGCTAATCTATCTTCACGCTCTTTTTTATACTGCTTATTTTTCTTAACCTCATTTAGTATGACAAATATGATAATGATGCCTATGACTGCTATTGCTCCATAAAGATACATAATAACTCCTTTAGATATTGAATAATATAGTATAAAAAACTATATCTTATTTCATATTATAATTAGTTTCAATTACCAGAAAATAACACTTTTTAGTTATAATTACACAAAAATGGAACAGTATAATGATAATAGATACACATACACACTTAGATGATGATAGATATATTGATGATTTAGATGATGTTATATCAAGAGCAAAAAGTAGTGGTATCAGTGCTTTTATCATACCAGGGGCTAGTATAGATACACTACCTAGAGCAGTAGAGATAGCCAAAGAGTATGATGATGTATATTTTGCTGTTGGGGTACACCCTTATGATATAGATAGTTATGATAAGAGTATATTGGAGAGCTATATCACACACCCTAAATGTATAGCTGTTGGTGAGTGTGGGCTTGACTATTTTAGACTTCCTGATGATGAAGATGAAGCTAAGAGTATAAAAGAGCAACAGGCAAAAGTTTTTATAGAGCAGATAGAGTTGGCAAACAGATATGAGAAACCATTGATAGTACATATAAGAGATGCTAGTAGTGATAGTCTTGATATTTTGATGGCAAATCCACTAAAGAGAGGAGGTGTTCTTCACTGCTATAATGCTGATGAGACACTCTTGAAGCTAAAAGATAGTTTCTACTACGGTATAGGTGGAGTTATCACATTTAAAAATGCTAAAAAGTTGGTAAATGTCTATCCAAAGATACCAGAAGATAGATTGTTGATAGAGACAGATTCACCATACCTTACACCACACCCACACCGTGGAGAGAGAAATGAGCCATCATATACAAAGCTTGTAGCTCAAAAGATGGCACTCTTAAGTGGTGTAGATGTAGATAAGATAGAGGAGATAACAACACAAAATGCCAAAGAGCTGTTTGGGATATAGGGTTTGAGACTCTTTTTATCTTCTCTTATCATCACACTATTTACAATAAATAGTTACGCTTACACTTATAGTTTTGAAAAGATTATAAAGAGTTACCCAGCATACAAGTATGTGTTGTCTGAGTTTGATGTGGATAGTAGTTTTATCTATAATCAAAGTTTTGATAAGTTTATCATCAAACATCAAAAGCGATTAAGTAGGTTTTATGATAACTCTTTAAAGAGAGGCTCTTTGATAGTATCATCTATAAAAAGGGGATTAATCAACAACTCTCTATCTGATTTACTCGTTTATGTATCTATCATTGAGTCGGGACTATCTACCGATATAAAATCATACAAAAAAGCCGTAGGAGTTTGGCAGTTTATGCCAGCTACTGCTAAGTTATACAATCTAAAGATTACAAAATGTTATGATGATAGGTGTGACCCATATATCGCTACACAAACAGCTATAAAACATTTAAAACATCTATATCGCAAGTTTGGTAAGTGGTATTTGGCTGTTTTAGCATATAACTGTGGAGAGGGGCGTTTGGCAAAGGCTATAAAAAGAGCTGGTAGTGATGAGTTGAGTATCTTGATAGATAATAAGAGGAGATATCTACCAAAAGAGAGTAGGGAGTATATACAAAAGATACTCTTAGTTGCGATGATTGGTGAATCTAAGGATAACTATTTTGAAGTAACATATCCTGATATCGTAAAAGTTGAGGTAGCTTCTAATTGTGATTTGAGAGATATAGCTCAACTTATAGGGGTAGAAAGCTCTTTGTTGTTACGGTTAAATGCCAAGTATAAACAGGGTATCACACCCGATAAAGGTTATAGTTATAAGATAGTTATTCCTGAGGCTAAAATGGTAGAGTTTTATAAAAAATATCAACTTCCAGCAAAAATTATCAAAAAATCATTTTTTACATCATACTATGTAAAGCTAGGTGATACGCTAGAGTCGATATCTCATAAGTTTGATAGTTCTAAAGAAGATATAATGTTAGCAAATGGTTTAGAAGATGAGTATTTAAGTGTAGAGCAGTTTCTGTTGATACCCACAAATAAAGAGCCATAAAGCATATATAAAGTCAAATATAGAGATAATATTACCCTAATATTTTGTAGGGTAGGTTGAATGAAAAGAGCGATTGTTATTTTGGGATTGATACTGTTTGTAACGGGGTGTAGTGATAAAAAACCAACACCTAAAGCCCCACCAAGTAGTAAATATACATCTAAAGCTAGACAGAAAGCTTGTATGAAGTGTTACCGTGTCAAGGGTAAGAAATATACACCAACTTATGTGAGTGTGGGTGATACTATGAAGGGTATATCTAGCTGGTATGGTCCAAATTTTCATGGTAAATATACAAGTAATGGTGAAGTCTATAATATGTATAAAAAGACAGCAGCACATAAAACTTGGCCTATGGATACCATGGTTAGAGTTACAAACTTGGATAATGGAAAGAGTACAGTAGTTAGGATTAATGATAGAGGCCCATTTGTTAGAGGGCGTGTTATAGATTGTAGCTACTCAGCTGGTAAGGCTTTGGGTTTAGATAAGAGTGGTATAGCAAAGGTTAAGTTAGAGGTTGTTGGATTTGCTGGTGAGCTTGAGTATCCACGGGTAAAATCAAAATCTAAAAAAGATAGTAAAAAACATATAAAAAGTGTAAAGTTGAGCAATTTTGGAGTACAAGTTGGAGCATTCTCATCATATAGTAGTGCTAAAAGAGTAGCATCTAAGTACAATAAAAAATACCCAACAAACAGAACTATCGTTAAGAAGTTTGATACCTCAAAGGGTGTGATATATAGAGTCTGGATGATGGGCTTTGAGAGTAGAGAGAAGGCTATTGATTTTAGAGACTGTAACGGAATAGATGGTTCAATAGTTAGATTATAAGGAGTAGCTTATGGTAGTAGAGAAGAGAAGAGATACAAAAGAGACTCAAATAGAGTTGAAGTTAAATATATACGGTAGTGGTAAATCAAAGATAGATACAGGTGTTGGTTTTTTTAACCATATGTTAGAGTCGTTTGCTAAACACGCACATATAGATTTGGAAGTAAAGTGTAAAGGTGATACACATATAGATGACCATCATAGCGTAGAAGATGTCGGTATTGTATTGGGGAGTGCTTTGTATGAGGCTATATATCCTGTATCAAATGTTGAGAGATTTGGTAATGGTACTGTTGTGATGGACGAGGCTAGTGTAAGTTGTGATATAGATTTGTCAAATAGACCTTTTTTAGTATATGAAGTACCTCTTGATGGTGTTGTTGGTAAGTTTGATACAGAGTTGGTTGAAGAGTTCTTTAGAGCAGTAGCTTTTAATGCCCATATAACTATCCATCTTATCTATAATAGAGGTAAAAATAGACACCACATTATAGAGGCATCATTTAAGGCATTTGCTCTATCACTAAGAAGAGCTTTAGCACACAATGAGAACGCTGGGATACCAAGCACTAAGGGTGTTTTATGATAGAGTTGATAGTGCTAGATGTAGATGGAACTATGACAACAGGTGAGATTACCTATACTGAAAATGGTGATGAGATAAAATCTTTTAGTGTAAAAGATGGCTTGGCTATCGCTAGTTGGATAAAGCTCGGTAAAAAAGTGGCGATAATCACAGGTAGAAGTTCAAATATAGTTCAAAGAAGAGCTAAAGAGTTGAAGATAGAGTTTTTCTATCAAGGTATAGAGAATAAAAAAGAGGTTTTAGATAATCTTTTATATGAGCTTGGTATATCTATGGATAGTGTGGCATCTATCGGTGATGATTTGAATGATTATGGAATGCTTAAAGCCTCTAAGATAGCCTTTGTACCACAAAATGCTTCGATATATGTCAAAGATATAGCAGATGTAGTTTTGGACAATAAAGGTGGTGAAGGTGCTGTAAGAGAGATGATAGAGTATCTTATCAAGCAGGAGAATTTAGAGGAAGATTATCTAGCACTATGGCAGTAAGGATTGAGTTTGTATTGAGTATCTTTATCGTAGCTGTATTGCTATTTGCTTATAGTTTCAAAATAGAGCAAAGAGATAACAATAGAACAAGTAGTGTAAAAGATTTAGAGTTTTATGATACAAACTTTACTAAGGTAGATAGAGTTAAAGTATTAAATCGTATAGAGAGTGACTATGGTGTGGTTTCATCAAAGGTTTTAAGAGTCTATGGGATAAAATATAGAGATGAACATATCAAAGAGGTTGTAGCAAAAGAGGCTATCATCGCTGATAATATCTTATACTTAAATGGAGAGATAAAGCTGTATTATCAAGATGGTTTTAGCCTTTTTACTCAAGAGGCTATATATGATGTGGAGTCAAAAGTGTTAAATATCTCTGGGGATTTTGTAGCAAAAAGAGCATATAGCAGTTTTTGTGGCAGGGGTTTGATATATGATGGAGTATCAAAAGTATTGAGAGCATCAGATATCAACGCTACACTATATTTGTAAGGGATTGGATTTTGTTAAGATTAAGTTTATATCTATTATCTATAATAACATTGGCATATACGCAAAAGGTAGATATAACATCTACTCAGATGGAGGCAAATGCTACAAAAAAAGAGATAGTTTTTTTAGGTAGTGCCAAGATTACACAAGGTGATAGTTGGATAGTTGCCGATAGGATTGTTGTATATTTCAATGATGATAATAAGACAAAAAGTTATAATGCCAAGGGTAGTGTTAAGTTTGAGTTTATACAGAAAAAATCACACTATAAAGGTAGAGCCAAAGAGGTGCTATATATCCCTATAAAGCAGAAGTATATCATTAAAGGTAATGCCGTAATTGATGATATAGCAAATAAAAGAGAGATAAAAGGTAACGAGATAGTTCTCGATATGGCAACAGGTAATGCCAATGTTAAAGGGAGTCGAAGACGCCCTGTAAAATTTATATTTGAAGTGGAGAGTAAGAGATGAAATATCCTCGTATAGTAGAGGCTAACTTTATAAAGTCAGCACAGAGTATAGCAGACTCATTACCAGAAGATATGAGTGAAGTTGTATTTTTAGGTAGGTCAAATGTGGGTAAGAGTTCAACTCTAAATACTCTAACAAATAGAAAAAATTTAGCAAAGAGTTCTTCAACACCAGGTAAAACACAGTTGATTAACTTTTTTGAAACTAGATATCTTTACAATGAAGAGAGCTACCCCGTAAGATTTGTGGATTTACCAGGGTTTGGTTATGCTAGAGTATCAAAGAGTCTAAAAGAGGTTTGGCAAAAAAACTTAGTAGAGTTTATCAAAAATAGAACATCTATTAGACTATATATTCACCTTAGAGATGCTAGACACCCTCACGCAAAGATAGATGATGATGTGGAGGGGTATATCTCTGAGTTTATCCGTCCTGACCAAAAGTATCTTACTGTTTTTACAAAGTTAGATAAGCTAAATCAAAAAGAGAGAAGCAAACTAAAAAGAGAGTTTCCAAACTCTATAATGTTATCAAATCTTAAGAAAAATGGTCAAGATAGAGTACATTTTGAGATACTAAAGAGTATATTTGGTATAGAGGATATAGATGATTAGACTACAAAAGGCTACGCTAGATGATATTACAGCTATGAGAGAGATGGTTGTAGATGAGATTAATGATGGTGTGATTTTAAATCGTACAAGTGATGAGGTAGCTACCAATATTCGCTCTTATATCTTGGCAAAAGATGATAAGAGTGGTAAGATTGTGGGTTATGGAGCATTACATATACACTCTGTAAGATTGGCAGAGATTAGAAGTTTGATAGTTAGTAGTGAGTATCGTGGTTGTGGTGTAGGAAGAGATATCGTAGCTAATCTTTTAAAAGAGGCAAAAGAGTTAAGAGTTGGAGAAGATGTGCTTGTTCTTACATACCTACCAGAGTTTTTCAAAAGACTTGGATTTGTAGAGATTGCCAAAGAGAATATCCCTGAGCATAAAATATGGGCAGACTGTATCAAGTGTATCCATTTTCCTATATGTAATGAAGTAGCATTAGTCTATAAAGTGTAGTATGAGACATATTCGCAATACAATCATCAATATTATATTTGCTTTTATAGTTATATCTTTTGTTGTATTTTATCCTATGCTTATATCTATATATGTTTTTATACCTCTTATGATAGGTTTTATGGGGTATATTATGATTAAAGGTATCAATGAGAGAAAGATTTTATATATCTTAACCTCATTTGTATATATTATAAATTTGGAGTTAAATCTATCGTTACCAATATTTTTGATACTTATCTCAATACTACTTGTATATGTTATCTTGTATAATTTAGGCTTTTTTGATATTAAGTGTGGAGTGTGTAAAGCGTTACTATCTGTACTTTTTATAGATTTTCTCTACTTAGCTCTGCTTATGGGGTATGATTTCTTTTTTCAGATAGAGAGTATAGTTGTTGATGAGTTACTCTTTTACTCTCTTTTAGTTGATTTGATTGTTGTGGTGGTGTTATGAAGTATAAGTTTGTGATATTGATTTTTATCTCAATATGGGCTATTATGATAGCAAGACTCTACCATGTTAGTATCAAATCAAACTTCTATTATGATAAGTTAGCTAAAGAGAATATAGAGAGAAAATCATACCTAAAGCCTGTAAGAGGAGAGATTACTGATATAGATGGTAATCTGTTAGCTATGAATAAGATAGGCTTTTCTATCTCTATCAAGCCTCATTTAAAAAGAGATAGGTTGGAGTTTTTAGCCGATACTTTAGTTGATACTTTTCCTGATTTAAATAAGAGTATAATGCTTAAAGTCTATAAAAAACACTCTTCAGCCTATAACCATAAGTTTATCAAAGTGGTTGATTTTATACAGTATGAAAATATGATGATAGTCTATCCACAACTTAGTATGTATGATGAGTTTAAGATAGAAGCAGAGAGTAAAAGGTACTACCCTTATGGTAGCTATATGGCTCATATTATCGGTTATACTGGTAGGGCAAATAAAAAAGAGGCAAAAAAAGATATAGTTGTCAATGAAGTTGGTAAGGTTGGCAAGAGTGGTTTGGAGAGATACTACAATAGTGTTCTTCAGGGAGAATTGGGCTATATCAAACATAAAGTTACAGCTACAAACAAAGAGGTAGAGGAGTTAGAGAAAGTTCTACCAAAGGACAATAGAAATATCAAGCTAAATATAGATATAGATTTACAAAAGTTGGTATATGATGAGTTTGTAGATAGAAACTATACGGGAGTAGCTATCGTTATGAGAACCTCTGGAGAGGTTATATCAGCTGTTAGTTATCCATCTTATGACCCAAATCTTTTTGTTGGTGGTATTAGCCATAAAGATTGGAGAAAGCTTCAAGAGGATTTGGCTCACCCTTTTACAAATAAGATAGTACATGGAACATATCCACCTGGTTCATCTATCAAGATGGGTATGGCATTGGCATTTAGTAAGATAAATCCATCTCTTTTATCAACTGATGAGTATTGTAAAGGCTATATGACTATCGGAAAATCTAAACATAAATTTAGATGTTGGAATAAGTATGGACACGGAATGGTTAGCCTGAGAAAGGCGATAAGAGAGAGTTGTGATGTCTATTTTTATAATAAAAGTTTAAAAGCTGGTATTGATAATATATCAAAATGGCTTAAGAAGTTTGGACTAGGGATAAAAACAGGTATAGATTTGCCAAAAGAGTATAATGGAGTTATCCCAAATAAAGAGTGGAAGATGAGACGCTTTAAACAGCCGTGGTATATGGGTGAGACAGTCATATCATCTATCGGGCAGGGGTATGATTTGGTTACTCCTATTCAGGTAGCTCGATATACAGCACTCTTAGCTACAAGTAATTTGGTAGTACCAACTATCGCCAATAGTGTAGATGGAGAGAGAGTAGCTATAAAAAAAGAGAAGATAGACTTTAATCCTGAACATTTAGCTGAGGTTAGAGCTGGTATGTATGATGTGTGTAACTCAAAAAGAGGTACAGCATACAAAGCGATGCATAAATTGCCCATAGTAGTAGCAGGAAAAACAGGGACTTCTCAAGTTACATCTATACCACAATCTACTTTTCATAGATTGAAAGAGTCTGAGTTGGAGTATTTTCACCGTTCTCACGCTTGGTTTACCTCTTATGCTCCATTTAATAATCCACAATTTGTAGTATCTATCATCATAGAACATGGAGGACATGGTGGTAGTACATCTGCTCCAATCGCATCAGATATATACAAATGGTTATATGAACACAAATATTTTATAGATAACTCGTCAGATTAGGCAACTTTAAAGCAAAAGTTGATGATAATTTGCTTCGATGTAAGAGTAGTCTGATTTACACCACTACTCTGTTATGCTAATATTGCGAAAATATAACTATTTTATATCAAGAGAAGGGATTAGTTTTGAGTGATAGGTTACAAGATATAATAGAAAAATTTGGTGATGTAAAAATCCTTTATGTTGAAGATAATCTTGCCATCAGAGATGGAATGATTGATATGTTGAGTATCTATTTCTCTCCTGATGATATCGATATAGCGTATGATGGAAGAGAAGGGTTGGATAAATACCTAAGCTCTATCGATAGATATGGTAGATATTATGACATAGTCTTAACAGATGTAAATATGCCAAGAATGGACGGTATAGAGATGTCTAAAGAGATAAAAGAATTAAATGAGAGTCAAAATATCATCATCTTATCTGCGCATAATGAGGGACCAGTTCTTCAAAAACTTATCAATATTCAAGTTAGAAACTTTATGCTAAAACCTGTCGATGCTAATGTTTTTCAAAAAGTAACAAGTAGTGTATTGGAGTCTATCCACCATAAACGAGAGTTGGAAAAGATGACTATCCAACTAGAAGAGGCTAAAAAAGAGGCTGAACAAGCTAGTGCCTATAAGAGTCAATTTTTGGCAAATATGTCACACGAGATAAGAACACCACTCAATGCTATCGTTGGATTTATCACCCTTTTACAAGAGAAAGAGGATAATGAACAGAAGTTAAAATACCTTAGAATTATAAAAAACTCATCAGACTCACTCCTTCAAATTATCAATGATATTTTAGATATTTCTAAGATTGAGAGTGGAAAACTATCTATTGAGCCTTATAACTTTAATCCATATAAAGACTTGATAGAGATGGCTGAACTTTTCCAAGCAAAAGCAGCAGAAAAAAATATCAGACTTACAATCAAATACAATAAAAATATTCCAGAAGTTCTATATAGTGACCTTCTTAGAATAAAACAGATTTTTAGTAACCTATTATCAAATGCGATTAAATTTACTCCAGAGAATTCACAAGTGAAGGCTATCATCTGGTATAAAGATGGTAACTTAAATATTTTGGTTAAAGATTATGGTATAGGTATATCTGAAGATAAGCAAAAGAGTATCTTTGAACCATTTACACAAGCTGATGGTTCTACTGTAAGAAAATATGGTGGAACAGGCTTGGGGCTTACTATATCTTTAGAGTTGGCAAATCTACTTGGTGGTACTATCACTCTAAAGAGTAAAGAGGGTAAAGGTAGTAGCTTTAAACTGAGCATACCTGTTCCTATCGGAAAAGAAGAGATAGAAGATGAAGATGATTTAGATGGTGTAGATTTAAGTGGGCATATCTTGGTTGTTGAGGATTATGAAGCAAATAGAATGTTTGTAAGTATTATTTTAGATAACGCAGGAATTACTTATGATATGGCTCATGATGGATTAGAGGCTATTGAGAAGTTTAAATCAAATGAGTATGATTTGATACTTATGGACGAAAATATGCCAAATATGGGTGGAATGGAAGCTACGAAAAATATTATGGCTTTAGAGAGAAAAAAGATGTTAGAACACACTCCAATCATATCTCTAACAGCAAATGCTCTTCAAGGAGATAAGGAGAGATTTTTACAAGCTGGATTTGATGACTATTTGACAAAACCGATAGAACCAGAGTTATTGTTAAAAACATTGGCAAAATATCTAGTAAGATAGTTATTTTGAATATTTTTTTGTGTATAATGACACTATAACAATAAAAGGTGTTTAAATGTCTAATATAATAGAAAATACTTTAAATATGGCACAAAATAAGTTCAAAGGTTTTGGATTTAAAGATGAGCAGATAGCTCAACTTCTATCTTCTGGTCGTCAAGATTTAGAAAAAGAGATAGGTAAACTTCGTGATATATTAACAGAAGATAGTATAGAGACAAAAGCTCTCAATGACTCTCTTCACGCCCTAAAAGGGTTACTGCTAAATATGGGTAACGCTGAAGAGGCAAATAAGCTCATAGAGATAAAAAATGGTGATGATAATACTCTAAAAATCGAACAGATTAAAATGATATTTGATATATAGCTATGGTTTCAAGAAAAATAGCACTTATAGGGGATTTCTCCACAGGTAAGACAAGTCTAATCCGTAGATTTGTTGATAATGAGTTTAGTGATAAGTATCTAAGTACCATAGGCGTCAAAATATCAAAAAAAATTATAGAGTTAGATGATATTGATGTTCAAGGGCTTATTTGGGATATAGAGGGTGGAACACCGACAAAACCACTCAATCAAACATATCTTAGAGGATTACACGGTTGTATAATCGCTTCAGACATTACACGAATAGAGACGATAAATAGTCTGGAAAATTATATAAATATCATAAAATCTATCTCTGAAGATGTGCCATATATTGTTGTTTTGAATAAATACGATAAAATTGATGAAGAAAAAGCACAAAAAATCTATAAAGAGCTACTAGAGCATTTAAAATTAGATGATAATATGCTATATTGTACATCGGCTAAGAGTGGACTTAATGTTGAAAATGTATTTAACTCTCTAGCTAAGTCAATGGTTCAAAGGGTTTGATAGATGCATATTCAAGAGGTATTTAATGCTATATACTCAAATCACTGTTACGAATATTTTATCATAGATACTAACTATAAAGTGATAGAGTATTCGGATAAAGTGTTTGATTATTGTGATACAAGTAGTAAGGATATATTTGAATTAGTGCCTGAACTCTATGGACTAGATGAACAGTTAGAAGATATACTATATGGTAGAGTCTCTTCATATAAAATACCTATTGTTTTTAAAAATAACTACTATGTAAATATCCATATATATCCTGGTAGAAAATATCTAGGGAGTATTAAAGGTAGTTACTATGAGACACTTATCATTCTTTTTGAAGATGTCACAACTATATCTAAAACAAAACAGCAACTTATACAAGAAAAAAATGAGAAAACACTACTTTTAGAGGATATATCTACTAAAAATAGACAATTAGAAGTTTATAACTCTAAAATGAATCAACTCGTTCAAGAGGAGATAAAAAAGAATTTAGAACAGCAAAAGATGCTGGAACTTCAATCAAGATACTCTCAAATGGGTGAAATTATAGGTATGATTACCCATCAGTGGAAACAGCCTCTAAATGCTATATCTATGATGGCAAATGTTTTGATTTTAAAACATCGTAATAATACCTTAGATACTACTGTTTTAGAAGATAAACTTAACGATATAGTTGTACAAGTTAAGTATATGAGTCAAACAGTTAATGATTTTCAACAGTTTTTTAACCCTGTTAAAGAGAAAGTATATTTTAAAGTATATGATACCATCTCTAGTGTTTTAGAACTTGTAAAAACAGAGTATTTCAATAAAAATATAGTAGTAACTCTAAAGGGTGATAACTCAAGTAGAGCATTTGGATTACCAAATGAGTTAAATCAAGTTGTACTCTCAATTTTAAAAAATTCTAAAGATGAGTTTTTTAAAAGTCCAAAAGAGAGTATGTGGATAGATATAGATGTATCAACTGAAGATGATAGTGTAAAAGTAGAGATTAGTGATAATGCTGGTGGGATTAGTGAAGATATTATAGATAAAATATTTGATGTTCACTTTACAACTAAAGAAGATGGCTCTGGATTGGGATTAAATATCTCTAAAAATATGATAGAAGAGCATATGAACGGCTCTTTAGAGGTAGAAAATATCGACTCAGGAGCTAAATTTACTATAAAACTACCTATAAAAGGTTAAATTAAATTTAGGAGTGTTCTCTATGTTAAACAAATCAACAATGACAGATATCGTATCTATATTTTTGATTTTGATAGGGTTGTTATCTTTTCCTTATAGTCACATCTTTTTATATGCTGGACTTTTTGCTCTATCTGGAGCGATTACTAATCAGTTGGCTATCTATATGCTCTTTGAGAGAGTACCGTTTCTATATGGTTCTGGAGTTATAGAGAAAAACTTTGAACAGTTTAAATTATCTATTAAAAATATGGTGATGAGTCAATTTTTCACCAAAGATAAATTACAATCTTTTTTTGCCAATGAAGAGCAGAAGATAGAGTTAGCTCCAATAGTAGAAAAAGCCGACTTCTCTCCAGCATTTGATGCTTTGAGTAAAACTGTGATGGAGTCAAAATTTGGTGGTGCTATATCTATGTTTGGAGGTGAGAGTGCCTTAGAGGCTCTAAGAGAACCATTTGTTAAGAAACTACAATCATCAGTTAAAGATATAGTATCGTCTAAAACATTCAAAGATGAACTACAAAACTACATACAAAACTCAACACTAAGTGATGATTTGATA
>Ga0256828_1000976_pt1 | contig 18507 bp, 15 predicted proteins | sample CV88metaG_FD_185993 | JGI IMG/M metagenome (GOLD analysis project Ga0256828, IMG submission 185993) | Hydrothermal vent microbial communities from East Pacific Rise, Pacific Ocean - CV88 | ecosystem: Environmental > Aquatic > Marine > Hydrothermal vents | place: Pacific Ocean: East Pacific Rise...
AAAGTTTTGTAAAATGATTAAGCAATTAAAACAAATAGTAGAAAAAATAATTTCGTATATTAAACTACAAATAAATAAATGTCTTATAAAAAAAGATATTCCTCTTATTTCAATGAGTGTTAAAATTAAAAATAATAAAGATATTATTTTTAATGGATATAGCATTATTGAAAACCATGTTCTAATTAAAAATAAAAATGGTCTAATTAAAATGGATGAAAATATCTATATAAGAAGATTTTCAAAAATCCAAAATATAGATGGAAATATTACGATAGGATCAAATACAACAATAAATGAATTCAGCATTATACAATCAAATAAAGGATCAATTTCTATTGGCAAAGATGTAAGAATTGCTCCATACGTTAAAATATTTGCAGAAAATCATATTTTTAAAAAAAGTGATATACCTATACATAAACAAGGATTATCTTCAAAGGGAATAATAATTGGTAATAATGTATGGATAGGTACAGGGAGTATAATTTTAGATGGTGTTACAATAGGAGACAATATTGTAATAGGTGCAGGTAGTGTAGTTACAAAAAGCTTTAAAAAAAATCAAGTGATAGCTGGAAATCCTGCAAAACATATAAAAGGTATCTAAATTGAATATTAAATACACAATAATAAAAATACTTGAAAAAAAAGATTCTAGATTTGTTGCACTGATAGAATACAAAAACAAGCAAGCTATTTATAAAAAAATTACAACTAACAATAAAAATATGATAAAAAAGTTTATTAATGAGATAAATATTTTAACTATAATTAATAAATCTTATATACCTAGAGTATATGAATATGGAGATGATTATATCATCATGGAATATATTGAATCATATAATAATAAACTAGAAGTATTTGTGAAATATATGAATAGTTCAAGAATAAATAAAATTTCAGAGCAATTGATAGATTTAAATACTAGTTTCATAAAAGATATAAAACCAAATAAAAATAATCTACTGTTTGATATTTACAAAACTATACTTAAATTATGGCTTAATAAATATTTAAAAATTTTTCATTTAAAAGCTCTGATTATATTAACTATATCCTATTTAAAAAATAAGAAATTATTTAACCTACCTGTTATTACAAAAGGAGACTTTACAGAAGTGAATATACTAATCAACAAAAAAGAGATAAAATTTATTGATTTTGATACATATAATTCAAATGGTGCATGGCTTCAAGATGCAAGTTATTTGCTATTACATCAAGATATAGAAGTTAGAAAGCTTATCTGGCAAAAAAAATTTTTTAAAAAATATATTTCAGATATAGATAAAAAATATATTATGTTAAATAATGAATATATAAGGTTTTGGTTATTGTATACAGCTATAAATCAATTTTCTATAAGATTTTTTCAGAATAAACATAATCTTGCAAGTATAGGTCAAAATGAGTTAATTGCTAAAGAAGAACATATATTATATTTTTTAGATAATAATAAATTTAATATTTTTTTAAATGAGATAGGTTTTAAAATATGAAAATTTTATTTTTACTACATAGCTATTATAAGTACAATCAAGGTGGAGCAGAACTTCAAATAAAATATATAGCAGAATACTTAAATAAAAAAGGCTTTGAAATACATTATCTTTTTTTATATAAAGAAGAGATAGATGTCATTGAAAACAATATCCATTTATATAGTATAAAAAAATCTGTTATAGGAGAAAAGCTACTCGGAAAACTTTGCTACTATAATAAAGTTTTAGATAAATTAAATCAGATTAACCCAAATATTGTATATCATAGAAACTTAAGTACTTTTGCACTACCTGTCGTTAAATATTGTAATAATAATAATTGTAAATCTTTTCTACATTTAGCACATATACAAGATGTTGAAGATAGTTTAAAATTAAATAAAAGAATAGTGGCAAATATTTTAGATAAATATGGTAGAAGAACTATACTTACTAAATTTGATAAAGTAATCGCTCAAGCTGAATATCAAGATATACTACTCAAAGAAAACTTCAAAAGAAAAGCTGATTTAATTTTACCCAACATGCACCCTTATCCAAAGGAAAAAATATTTAAAAATGAGAAAATAAAAGTTTTATGGATAGCTAATTTCAAGTCTTGGAAGCAACCTGAAAAATTTATAGAATTAGCTAATAAATGTCAAGATGTAGATGTAGAATTCATTATGATTGGTCGTGACTCAAATGATGAGCAATCAAGAATATTAAAAAAAGATATTTCAAAACTAAATAACTTAACCTATATCGGAGAAATTTCTGTAGACGAAGTAAATCAATATTTATCAAATTCTCATATATTTGTAAATACCAGCTTAAGTGAAGGGTTTCCAAATACTTTTATACAATCATGGATGAGAGAAGTTCCTGTAGTTTCTTTACATGTTAACCCTGATAATATTTTAACTATTAATAATATTGGGTTCTATTCAAAAACTCTTATACAAATGATTAAAGATATCAAACTACTGATAGAGGATAACCAACTTAGAAAAACTATGGGTAAAAATGCAAAAAAAATATCTATGCGTAGATACTCATTGCAAAATATTGATGATATCATAAAACTAATAAAAATGAAAAAAAATGAAAAAATTACTAATAATTAATAAAACTCAATTTGGATATCATATTGACAGTTATAAATATTGTCAATATTTAAAAAACTACTTTGAAATTACATATATATGTTTGGATACTAAAAAACCTAAAATTTATGAAGATAATATTAATATAATATATGTTCAATATCAATCCTCTTATTTAAAAAGAGGTTTAAATTATATAAAAACATGTCGTTCTCAAATAAAAAATAAAAAATATGATTTTATCTTTCTTGTCTATTTTATAATGGCATTATTTGTCAAACTTGGGATAAGTAAAGAAAATTTCATTTTAGATATAAGAACAGGATCTGTCAATAAATCTTTCTTAAAAAGATTTATTGCAAATTTTATTTTAAAAATAGAAACATTATTTTTTAAAAAAATTACTATTATTTCAATATGTTTAAGAAAACAATTAAATATTTCTTCAAAAAAAAGTCATATATTACCTCTTGGTTCTGATCCAATTTCAAATAATGCAAAAAATTTTGATAATATAAACCTTTTATATGTTGGAACATTACATGGAAGAGATATTTATAAAACAATTATTGCACTATCAAAATTTATAAAGAATAATAAAATTACGTATAATATTTCTTATGATATTATAGGGTTTGGAACAAAAGAGGATGAGCAACTATTAATAAAAACTATTAAAGATGAGAATTTAAATGATAAAGTAATTTTTCATGGTCGTATAACTCATGATAAACTTATTCCTTACTTTACTAAAGCAAATATTGGAGTGTCTTTTATTCCTCTAATAAAACATTATCAATGTCAACCACCAACAAAAACATTTGAATATATTAATTCAGGTTTATTTTGTATTGCGACTAATACCTATGAACATGAAAGATTAATATCTTCAAAAAATGGTATTTTATGTCAAGATAATATAGAATCTTTTATACTTGGGTTAGAAAAATTTGAATCTATTAGAGATACTTTAAATAGTAATATTATTAAAAATACTTTAAAAAATCATTCTTGGGAAAAGATAATTAAAAATAATTTATTAAATTATTTATTGGAAAAGAATAGATGAATTATAGTATTTATTTAATTTATTGGATAATGATTTTAAGTTTTTCAAAAGGATTACTAGCAATTTTAGGGATTAATGAAACTATATCTCAATTAATTATCGAGTTTTTAATATTATTATTATTTTCTATTGCCGTTTCTAATATTTTAAGAAGAAAAAAAATTAATGGATTAGGTTTACTTATTAATCTTTTGTTATTATTTGTAATTTTACTATCTTTTATACTTACAAGTATAGAAAGTATTAAACCTATACTTTTTTTAAGAAATTTTTTTATATATTACATATTTTTTTATTCTTTATTTAATATAAATTTAAGATCTAGGCAGAAAGAAAAAATTAAAAAATTAATTTTTTATCTTTTTCTTATACAAGTAATAGCTGCTTTTATAAAATTATTCATTATTGGAACGACCGAAAATTTTATTGGGATTATGTCTATCTCTGAAGGTAGTATAGCGACTATTATGCCTTTATTTGCTATTGTATATTTATTATCAAATTACTTAATTTATAAATATATTAAATATCTAATTTTAATACTTTTATTTATATCAATAGGATTAATAAGTAAAAAAATAGGAATTATTTTTTATATAGGTATATTATACATATATTTAATTTATATTAGTTCTAGCACAAAAAATATATTTTTAAATATGGTATTAATACAAAAGTTTTTTAAAAGTATTATTTATTTTTCAATAATATTTTCATTGTTTATTTCATTAAATCCTCGTACAAATCCAGAACATATTGTGGGAGGAAGTATTGATATTGAATATTTAATATCATATTCTGAAGCATATCAAACTTTGAATACAAGAGAAAATATGGGAATTGAAGGAGATGGTAGATTTGATGCACCAGGTATAGTATTAAACAAGATGTTTGATACTGGTATTATTAATGTATTATTTGGATTTGGACCGGGAGAACTTGTTAAATCAACATTAACTAAATATAAAAAACCTTTATTGGAAAAATATCATATTGGTTATGGTGGAAGATTAGGTTTAATTTGGATAACAATGCAAATTGGTTTAATAGGATTGGTTTTATTTTTAACATTCCATATTTTATTATATAAGAAAGTAAAAAAAATTTATAACAGAACAAAAGATAAACAATATAGGGTTTATTTAATGACTTTTTTAGGTTTTTCAATTATTTATTTTTTAGATTTTTTTACATATTCTCCATCAATGATATTAAATCCAGGCTTAGTCTTAGTATATTTCTATACATTTTACTATGTTCTTACATATCAAAAGAGGGAGTTTTTAAATGAATAAAATACTTATTATATTACCAGAGCTTAAAAAACATGGAGGAGTTAGTGCTTATTGGAATGCCCTTTTAGTTGAATTAAAAAAATACTGTGTTATACATATATTAGAAATTGGTGGACATGGAAAAAATATTTTAGGCTTATTCAAAGATCAGTGGAGAGTACATAAAGAATTAAAAAATAGATATGATTTAGTTTTTATAAATCCATCTCTTGGTAGAAAAAGTTTTTTTAGAGATGCTTTATTTTCTATACAAATTCGTAGAACAAATACAAAATTTTTAAGTTTTTTCCATGGATGGAATAAAGAGTTTGAAAAGATAATTAGCAATAGATATAAAAATTTTTTTATTTATTCTTTTGGTAGATCTGAAAGAATATTTGTTCTGTCTAAAGATTTTCAAGAAACTCTTTTAGAATGGGGATATAAAAAAGACATAATTATTGAAACAACTAATATAGATAAATCTTTATTAAATATTTTTTCAATTAAAGATAAAATTTTATATGTACAATCAAGTAAAAAGATAAAAATTTTATTTTTAGCTAGAATATTGAAAGAAAAGGGTATCTATGAACTTATTGAAGCTTTTATTCGTATATCCAAAAGAAACAATAATTTAGAATTAATTATTGCAGGTTCTGGTGATATAAAAAATGATTTAGAAAAAATGACATTAAAAGAAAAAAATATAATATATAAGGGGTATGTAGAAGGTAAAGAGAAAGCTTTATTGTTCATTCAGTCCCATATATATTGTTTACCAAGTTATAGTGAAGGATTACCTACTTCTATATTAGAAGCAATGGCATTTTCTTTGCCCATTATAACTACACCCGTTGGTGGTTTAAAAGATTTTTTTCAAGATAAAAAGATGGGTTATTTTGTTGAACCAAAAAATGTAGAGCAAATTGAATCTAAATTAGAATTATTAATAGGTAATATTGATAAAGTTATAGAAATAGGTAAATATAATTATAACTATGCAAATGAAAAGCTTTTAAATATAGTTGTAGCTAAAAGAATGAAAGTTTATATAAGTGATATTATTAATGAATAAACATACAATAGAACAATTTGAAAAATTGAAGCATTATTCTGAATTAGAAGAGTATAAAGGTTGGGATCCCTATGATGGACTTAATAGTAAATTTTTATATATTCTGCCTCTAGTCTATAAAAGTAGATTTATACGACTTGCTTGGATACAAGCTTTTAAAAGATTTCCTTTTAATCTTCGTCCTTTGCTTGGAGTAGATAAGGATTATAATCCTAAAGGATTAGGACTTTTTTTATCAGGTTATTGTAATTTATATAATATAGAGTCCAAAGAAGAATATCTTGAAAAAATAAATTTTTTAGTTGAAGAGATTTTAAAGTTACAGAGTAAAGGTTATAGTGGTAGTTGTTGGGGATATAATTTCGATTGGCAAGCAAGAGCATTTTTTCAACCAAAATATACCCCTACAGTTGTAGCTTCTACTTTTATAGGATATGCACTTCTTGATGCTTATGATATTATAAAGGATGATAAGTTATTAAAAGTTGCTAGAAGTATATGTGATTTTATACTTAAAGATTTAAATAGAACTTATGATGATAATGGAAATTTTGCATTTTCATATTCACCACTTGATAACACACAAGTGTTTAATGCATCTCTTTTAGGTTCTCGTATGCTAGCTCGTGTTTATAGATATACGAAAGAAGATATTTTAATAGAAGAAGCAAAAAAATCTGTTCAATTTTGTATAAATTATCAGCAAGATAATGGAGCATGGGCTTATGGAACTTTGCCTTTTCATCAATGGATAGATAATTTTCATACAGGATATAATTTAGAGTGTATAAATGAATACATGAAATATAGTAGAGATTATAGCTATAAAAAAAATATAGAGCTTGGATTAAAATATTATCTGAAAACTTTTTTTACAGAAGATGGAAAATCGAAATATTATAATAACTCTTTATACCCTATAGATATACATGCACCTGCACAATTAATTGTTACTCTATATAGGTTAAATATTTTACAAGATAATAAAGAATTAATAGATAAGGTTTTAAATTGGACTATAGAGAATATGCAAGATGAAAAAGGATATTTTTATTATCAAATAAAAAAAAGATTTAATTCTAAGATACCATATATAAGATGGGCTCAATCTTGGATGTTTTTTGCTATGAGTTTTTATATTAAGGAGTTTAAAAATGCAAAAAGATAGGATAAAAATATTAAATTGCCCAATTGATACATTTACGATGCAGGAAACTATAGATAAGATCGACAAATCAATACAAGAAAAAAAACAACTTCAACATGTTGTGGTTAATGTAGCAAAACTTGTATATATGCAAAAAGATAAAGAGCTATATAATTCTGTAGTAGAAAGTGATATTATCAATCCTGATGGTCAAGCTGTAGTTTGGGCAAGTAAATTTCTAAGACAGCCTTTACCTGAGAGAGTATCGGGTATTGATGTTATGCAAAATCTCGTAGAGTTAGCTTTTAAAAAAAAATATAAGATTTTTTTCTTTGGGGCGAAAGAGGAGGTTGTTAAAAGTGTGGTTGATAAATATACGTCTCTTTACAATCAAGATATTATTGCAGGATATAGAAATGGTTATTTTGGTAAAAATGAAGAAGAAAATATTGCCAAAGAGATAGGACAAAGTGGAGCAGATATTCTTTTTGTAGCAATTAGCTCACCGACTAAGGAAATATTTCTTAATAAATATAAAGATATTATTAGTATTCCATTTATTATGGGAGTAGGTGGTAGCTTTGATGTGGTTTCAGGAAAAGTTAAAAGAGCTCCACTTTGGATGCAAAGATATGGATTGGAATGGTTTTATAGATTTTTGCAAGAACCAAGAAGAATGTGGAAGCGATATTTATATACGAATAGTGTATTTTTGTATTTGGTTTTTAAGGAAAAATATTTTGTTAATTTTTATTAATCTAAAATTATAGTAACCATTCACCACCCCAAACTTCCAACAGCCTCAGAGCGATAACAGAGTTTTAAACCATCAAGAATAGATAGTCAACCCTGAAAAATCAAAATCAAAATCTTATTGAATCACTCTAAAAATATAATGTCCCCCTTTGTCAAGACCACTTAAGCCAACACTTTTATTTTTATAACTCATGATATCTTTAGTAACTCTTTCTTTTGAAATTCCAAATTATTAATATATTTGAAATAAACCTCATTAGGTGTCTTGTTCTCAATGGCTGAATGTAATCGCTTAGCCCCTTAAGTCCCAAAACAGTATAATCAAAACATGAAAAGAGAAAATTTAAAACAACTTCCCATTGGTATTAGTACATTTAAGCAAATTATAGACGATAATTACCTCTACATAGACAAAACCAAAGAGGCGTATAAGCTTATAACCAACAACAAATACTCCTTTCTCTCACGCCCAAGACGATTTGGAAAGTCACTTTTTTTAGATACCCTCAAAGAGATATTTGAAGGAAATCAGAAGCTTTTTGAGGGATTGTATATTTATGACAAGTGGGACTGGACGACCACTTACCCTGTGATTAAGATTAGTTTTTCTGGCAATCTTAGAAGCCCTGAAAAACTTCAAGAAGTCATGTTAAGCATTTTAAAAGATAATCAAGAGAATCTAAAAATAGAGTGTGAGAATATAACAAGTTATGACAACTGTTTTAGAGAACTACTTAAGCTGACCTATCAAAAATATCAAAAGAAAGTAGTCATACTTATCGACGAATATGACAAAGCCATTTTAGACAACCTCGACCAAATGAAAGTTGCCAAAGAGAATAGAGAAGTACTCAAAAGCTTCTATGGAGTCATGAAAGATTCTGACAAATACATCAAATTTGTCTTCTTAACAGGAGTGAGTAAATTTTCTAAAGCCAGTATCTTCTCTGGACTCAATAACCTAAGAGATATCTCTCTGCTTCCAAAGTATGGAACCATTTGTGGCTATACTCAAAATGACATCGAGACCTCTTTTTTGCCCTATTTAGAGGGAGTTGACTTGAAGAAACTAAAGAAGTGGTATAACGGCTATAACTTTTTAAGTGATAAGGTCTATAACCCTTTTGATATTTTGCTCTTTATTGACAGTGACTGTAAATTTAGTAACTACTGGTTTAACACAGGAACACCTGGCTTTTTAGTAAAACTTTTTGAAAAAGGCTCTTACAATTTAGCCTCATTTGAAAACCTACAAGTGCAAGAGTCAATGTTGGATGCTTTCAATATTGAAAATATCAATCTTCAAACAGTCATGTTTCAAAGTGGTTATTTGACCATCAAAGAAGAGCTTGAACGACGCAATAGAATTGAGTACATCTTAACCTACCCCAATTTTGAAACCAAGATGAGTTTTAACGATTACCTCATGGACTACTTTGTTAAAAACCCAGTTGAAAAAGGTCATGTACAAAATGGTTTAATCGATATGTTAGAGGTGGCTGATTTAGAAGGCTTAGAACAGGTATTCAAATCACTCTTTGCTTCATTGGCATACAACAACTTTGTTAACAACAACATAGAAGATTATGAAGGGTTTTACGCTTCCATTATCTACGCCTACTTTGCAGGTGCAGGGTTTGACGAGATTCGAGCCGAAGATGCCACCAACCATGGACGCATAGACTTAAGTGTTTTTATTGATGACAAAGTCTATATTTTTGAGTTTAAAGTGAATCAATTAGGAGCGTTGGAACAGATTAAAGCTAAGAACTACCATGAAAAATATAGAGCTGATTTTAATGAGATTTATATTGTAGGAGTTGAGTTTAGCTCCGATGAACGTAACTTGGTGGAGTATGCTTGGGAGAGGGTTAAGTGAATCTACGTTAAAATAATCAAAAAGAGTCTTACAATGAAGAAAATACCCTATGGAATAAGTGACTTTAAATTACTAAAAACAGAAAACTATTTTTTTATTGATAAGACAGACTATATTCCTAAAATAGAAGAGGGTACAAGCAGATATTTAATGTTTCTACGCCCAAGACGATTTGGTAAATCACTCCTCATTGCAATGTTAGAAGCCTATTATGATATCTATTTCAAAGATGAGTTTGAGGTGATATTTAAAGATACTTATATCTTAGAGAACAGAACCAAAGAGGTGAGTAGCTATATGGTGCTTCGATTTGATTTCAGTGCTGTGGATATTTTTAATGTCAATGAGAGTTTTAAAAATCTATTAAAACTTAAAATGGGAAGTTTTATTAAAAAGTATAAAATAAAAATAGATAGTGAATTAAAAATAGATAATCCTATTGATATACTCAATACTATTTTAGAACATATACAAGAGAACCATTTAAACCTTTATATTCTTATAGATGAATATGATAACTTTGCCAATCGACTATCTCTAAACAGTAGAGAAGATTACTTGGATATTGTTACCCAAAAGAGAGCCCCCTTTAAACAGTTTTTTACCACACTCAAAGCAGGAGCCTCAGGCAATAATGCCCCGATAAAGAGAATGTTTATCACAGGGGTAACCCCCATGACCATGTATGATGTGACCAGTGGGTTTAATATTGGAGATAATATATCACTTCATCCAGATTTTTATAATTTAGTTGGTATTAATGAAAAAGAGTTAGATAAGATATTAAGTCATTTTGATATAAAAGACAAAATAGATAAAAAAATACTCCAAGAGTGGTATAATCATTATATTTTTAGTGAAGAGGCTAGAGAGCCAATTTTTAATACGGATATGATTTTGTACTTTATCAAACAGTTTATTATTCGTTATAAATTACCTAAAGAGATGATAGACATCAACGTACGAAGTGATTACTCTAAACTTAAAAGTATCATCTATACGAATAAGAAGCTCAATGGAAATTTTAAAACCCTCCAAACACTTATAGGTGGAGAGTCTATTGCCATTGCCAACTTGGTGCAAGATTTTAGTGCTTTAAATTTGCATAAAGAGGAAAATTTTAAATCCTTTATGTTCTATTTGGGGTTAGTGACCATCAAAGATAGGGATATTGATTTAAATCTAAAAATCCCCAATGAGACAGTTAAAAGAATAGATATTGATTTTTTAGCAAGTGCATTAGAATTGGAAAAGATATTTGAGATAAATACAACCCTATTGCAGAGACATCTAAAAGCTTTTGCCCTGCAGGGAGATTTAGAAGTTTTTAGATATTTAGCCCAAATGATCAAAGAGCATACAGGGATTAGGGATTATATTTATACCGAACAGACGGTAAAATCTATGTATCTTGCCTATCTATCATTAACTCCTTATTATGTTATTAAGAGTGAAGAGGAGTTAAATAAAGGGTTTGCCGATATTTTCCTTAAACCTTTTAATTCTTATGTTGAGTATGTGGGATTGGTGGAGTTTAAATTTATCAAAAGAGGTGAAACTGCAACGCAAAAAAAGATAAATACTTTAGTAACAGATGCTAAAAAGCAGTTAGATAAATACAAAGAGGATGAGTTGGTGCAAAGCTATCTGAAAGAAGGTCTAAAACTACAGATGGTAGTTGTTGTCTTTTGGGGGTGGGAGATGCTTTATTGTGAGAAATATGACACAAAAGGAGATATAATGTTCTCCAAAAAAAGAACCAAGTAAAAAAGTCATGGAATATGCCAAAGATAATAATGAATAAAAAAGGAATACTAAAGTGATAAACAAAATCCATTTTGACACAGCAACCATATCACAAAGGCAGAGCCAACAGCTCTTCTCCATGATCCAAGAGGAAGCTTCCACCATTGGATACTATAGACTTCCTGATCAAAATATTGAGAAGATTGTACAGTATGCTGGTACGATAGGAGAGGAGATTGAGCATATTATAGTTATTGGGATTGGAGGGAGTTCTCTCGGAGCCAAAGCGATCTACTCATTTTTGAAACCCATGCAAGTACCGTTGCGAAAGCTTCATTTTTTTGAGAGTACGGATCCTTTGAATATTGCAGAGCAGGTTGCCAAAATTGATAGGGAAAAGAGCCATTTTTTGGTGATTAGTAAATCTGGGACAACAATAGAGACGATGGCACTCTTTAAATATTTTTATGCCATGGATGATACGCCTTCTCACTATACCTTTATCACCGATCGAGGGTCTCCTTTGGAGCAGCTTGCCCAAGAGATGGGAAGTCAGTGTTGTTATCTTGCTGATGGGGTAGGTGGACGTTTTTCAGTTCTTTCGGTGGTGGGATTATTGCCCTTGGTGCTTTGTGGTATTGATGTGGCAGGACTCTTGTCTGGTGCCAAAAAGGTCAAAGAGAGCTTTTTTAATGATGGGTATCTACAGCAATCTTTGATTAATAAGTCCATCTTCTATGCCAAGCACCATATGCAGTACAATATCAACTGCCTTTTTGCCTACTCCGAGACCTTACGTTATTTTACCGAATGGTATGTGCAACTTTGGGGAGAGAGTTTAGGCAAAAAGCAGTGTCACTCTGCATTTCATGTGGGGATGACTCCCATTGGGTTGATTGGTCCCAAGGATCAGCACTCTTTTTTACAATTGATTATGGAGGGGACACGGGACAAATCCATCACCTTTATCAAGATCAAAGATTTTCAAAATGAGTTGACCATTCCTCATACACCACTGCCCCATTTGAAATCGTTAGATATCTTGGATGGGGTGACCTTTCATGATCTCATCACCATGCAGAGTGATGCAATTATCCAAGCTCTATTGGATCAAGAGGATATCCCACTTGATGAGATTGTTATCGAGCGGGTAGATGCCCAGAGTATGGGGGCATTGATTTATTATTATGAGTTACTGACCTCTTTGGTGGGCAGACTCATTGATGTCAATACCTATGATCAACCTGGTGTGGAAATAGGTAAGATAATACTTAAACAAAAATTAAAAGGAAAAAGAAATGATTAAAAAATGTCTGTTCCCTGCCGCGGGCTATGGGACACGGTTTTTGCCTGTAACCAAAGCAACTCCCAAAGAGATGCTTCCTATTTTAACCAAGCCATTGATTCAGTATGGGATTGAAGAGGCAGTGGAAGCTGGTATTTGTACCATGGCAATTGTGACAGGACGAGGAAAAAGGGCGATTGAGGATCACTTTGATATCTCCTATGAGTTGGAGCATCAGATCAAAGGGGGGAGTAAAGAGTGTTTGCTGGATGAGATTCGTAGATTGATTCAGCAGTGTACTTTCTCCTATACCCGTCAAGTAGAAATGCGGGGATTAGGGCATGCAATTTTGACAGGAGAGACACTGATTGGTAAAGAGGCATTTGCGGTACTCTTGGCAGATGATCTTTGCTATACGACCGAAGCAGGGGTACTTGCTCAGATGCAAGAGATCTATGAAAAATATCAATGTTCAGTGGTTGCTATAGAAGAGGTTCCTTTGGACCAGACAGACAAGTATGGAGTCATTCAGGGAAAACTGGTAGATGGTACGGAGGATACTTATCGTGTTGAAGACATGGTCGAGAAACCTCACCCCGATGAAGCACCTAGTAATTTAGCAATCATTGGTCGCTATATTTTAACCCCTGATATCTTTGATATTTTACGTCAGACCATACCTGGCAAGGGCGGGGAGATACAGATTACTGATGCCTTATTAGAACAAGCTAAACAAGGTAAGGTAATTGCGTACAAATTTAAAGGAGAACGATTTGATTGTGGTTCAGTGGATGGTTTTGTAAAAGCAACCAATTGGTTTTATGAGAAAAGTAAATATTAATATTTTCTAACGTATTATTTGGGGTAATTGTGTTAGAATAAGTAAAGTAATACAGTGGAGTTTTTAATGAAAAAAATAATGGTGGTGGGAAGTATGATGGTTGCACTCTTTTCAGGGTGCAGTATTAAAGATTATCGGCTATTTGAGAGTAGCAGTCAAACAAATATTAATCACTCTCAAGAGCTTAATATCTCTTTTGAGAGTAAAATTATGCCAGATGATATCTTGGCCATTGATATTTATAATATGAATCAAAAGTCCAATATCTTAAGAGACTCGAATCTTTTAAATTCTGTTAACAGTGAACCCAAAAATAGATATGTGGTGGAGAGTGATGGTACGATCTACCTACCCCTGCTCAAAGAGGTGCAAGTGGAGGGATTGACCCCAAAGATGTTGAGTATCAAACTCACCAAAGCCTATGGTCATTATCTTCGGCAACCCTACGTCAAAGTATTGGTTAAAAATCACAAAGTTTATGTATTAGGTGAGGTGAATAAGCAAGGGGTTGTACCAATTGAGGGGAACAGTATATCCGTTATAGAAGCCCTTTCTAGGGCAGGAGGTATGACCGATCATGCCCTTTTGGATCGTATTCGGGTGATTACTCAAGTTCAAGGAAAGTATAAGTTAACCACCCTAAACTTACAAGCTTTTGATACGCTAAATATACATAACCTTGTGCTTCAGCCCAATAGCATTGTTTATGTTGAACCCAAAAGCTCAAAAGCCTTTAAGGTGGGGGTTCAAGATTATCTTCCTGTGATTCAAGCGATATCCAGTGTGGCATCTACCTTCTTAGCCATTAAATATGTTTCTGATTAGTAGGTGCCATGGATGAATGAAAATCATACACAAATAGAAGAGGATGAAATTGACTTAGGGGAACTCTTTGGCAAGCTTAGAGAAAATTGGGGTACAATTTTTCTCACGATGCTTCTGCTCACAATAGTAGCAGGGGGGTATCTCTATTGGACACGACCCGTTTACAGTTCTAGTGTAACCGTTGCATTAGAGGGGGAGGGGAACAGCAACAGTAAACTGAATGAACTTCTTAATCCAGGAGATCTATTGGGGGGCGGCATGAGTGAAGAGAGATTACAACTTGCCAAGGTGACACTCATGTCCAAAAAGTTTATCGGTACGATTATTGATACGCTTGATGTGGATCGAGAGTATTTCATTGAAAAAAACTTTAAAAAAATAGAGCTAGAAGAGTTACCCAATCTCAAAATTGATATTCAGTATAAAAATAAGGAACTCTATGGGAAAGATTTTGAGATTATTCCCGTTTCTCAGCAGACATTTATCCTCAAAGTAGATGCAATTGATTATAAAGAAGAGCATGCTTATAGCAGCAAGATTGAAACCAATGACTTTTCTCTTCGAATCATCAAAACATCAGGAGAAGATCCCTATGATCGTTTTGAGAGTAATAGTACCCTTGAAAACTTGATTAAGAGATTTAAATTAGAGGATAAGACCTATGTCTTTCGAAGTTTTGACCGTATGACACAGGAGGATGCAATTCTTGCAAACTTGACGGTTTCAGATTTGAAATCTGATTCTATTTTAAAGATTGTCTATCAAGATACTTTACCTGAGAAAGCACAAAAGATTGCCGAAAAGATTGCGGTGAGTTTTATTGACTATAATCTCAAAAATAAAACTGCGGAACTAGAGCAGACCTTGGAGTTTTTGAACAATCAGATTCAAGACATTCGATCGAGTCTCAAAAAGCAAGGAGAGAAACTTAAGAGCTATCAAGAGAAAAGTGGCTCTGCCATTATGAGTCAGGGGTCGGATGTTCTTGAGAATATGGACAAAAAAGAGGATTTGGTCAATAAAGTAACTTTACAGATTCAGGCGGTGGAGAACTTTAGGCGGAGTTTAACTCAAGGGATACTGAACAGTGTGGTATTGGTCAGTGCAGGTATTGATACAGGCTCTATCCAAACCTTAATGGATAGTTTTATCAAAAGTGAAGAGACCATTCGAGAGTTGACTTTACAACAAGAGAATATAGAGAAGTCAATTACAGGTAATCCTCAAATCGCCTCTTTGATTGCCGATCTAAAAAATGCAAAGAAGTTATTACAAAGTCTATTGACAGACTTTACTATGGAGCATCCTCAAGTTATTGAACAACAACAAGAGGTCGATAGTATCATCAATCAGATTCATGCCAGTATTGTAGCAAACTTGGAACGTTTACGTAAAAATAAAGCAGTAGCAAAATCAACCATTCTCTCCAATATGTTAATGGTGCAAAACAGCTTAAGTAATCGACTAAGACTGCTTAAAAGTGACATACGGGAGAAGAAAACACTGTTGGCATCCATGCCCTCAAAAACACTACAAAATGAAACCCTCAAAAGAGGATTTGAGTTAAATGAGCAGATTTATACTTTTTTATTACAACGAAAAATAGAGATCGAAATCTCCAAAGCCTCAACCATTGCCAATACCAAAATATTGGAAAATGCCTATGTGGCAGAGAAACCAGATAAACCTAAAAAAGGGTTAATCTTGGCGGTGAGTATGATTGTTGGATTAATTTTGGGTATTTTTATGGTCTTGATTCGAAGCTTTATGGACACCAAGATACGTAGTAAAAAAGATTTGGAATCCTTGACCAATATATCTATCTATGGAGTATTACCACGTATTAAAGATGGACGATATTTTAAAGAAGGGTTACGAACGTTGCGTACCAACTTACAATTTGTTATTGCACGAGGAAGTTGTACCCGTATATTGATCTCTTCTACTGTAGCAGGAGAAGGAAAGACAACGATTGTTGCGGGATTGGCACAAGTATTGGCAGAAGGAAATAAGAAGGTCTTGGTCATGGATTTAGATCTAAGAAAAGCACGATTACACAAAGAGTTTGGGGTACACAATAAAGTAGGGATGAGTAATTATCTCTCTAGTGATATGGCACTAATGGATATAATTATTCCGATTAAAGAGACAAAAAATTTGGATTTTTTCCCTGTTGGTCCCATTGCTCCTAACCCTTCTGAGTTACTTTTGAGTGAGAAGTTTGGCAATGCCTTAGAAGTATTGGAAAAACATTATGATTATATTATTTTTGATACAGCTCCTATTGGTATTGTGGCGGATACCAAGTTAATTTTGGAACACAGTGATATTGTACTTTTGGTCGCTCGTGCCAATGTGGCTGAAAAAATATTTATTACTGATTTTAATCAACTTAAAGAAAAATATCAGATTCACTCCTCAGGGATTATTCTGAATGACGTTAAACAGATTAGCAAAGGTGGATATGGATATGGATATGGATATGGATATGGATATGGATATGGATATGATGTCAAAGAGGGGACGTAGTGTTTACTTCTCTTTTTTCCAAGAAAACACTCTCTTTGGTGGATATTCACTCACATTTGATTCCAGGGATTGATGATGGTAGTAGAGGGATGGATCATTCAATTGAGTTGGTTCGTGCATTAGAAGCCTTCGGGTATCAAAAACTTATTACCACTCCTCACAGCAGTGATATGTTTCCCAACAGCAGTGAGCGAATCTTGGAGGGATATTATCAGCTAAAAGAACGGTTGATCAAAGAAGAACTCTCCATAGAGATTGAAGTGGCATGCGAGTATTATGCAGATGAGCATTTTGAAAAATATTTAATGGATAAAGATATCTTAACCTTTGGTGGTACCCGTAAATATCTTCTTTTTGAACTTTCCTATTTTACGCCACCACGAAATATTGAAGAGTTAGTTTATGAGATAAAGTTAAATGGGTATACTCCTGTATTGGCACATCCTGAACGCTATCTCTATTGGCATGATGAATTTGAACGATATCTTTCTTTGAAATTAGAGGGAGTATTTTTTCAACTAAATATTAACTCTTTGAATGGATATTACAATAAAGGAGTACAACAAACTGCTGAGAAATTGGTTAAGAATAAAATGGTAGATTTTATGGGCAGTGACACACATCACATGACCCATATTAAAAATTTAAAAAAGAGTTTTGGACTCTCCCTTTATAGAAAAGCATTTAAAAGTAATACTATTTTAAATGATACACTGCTTTAACTTAGGCACTTTTTAATATATTATAGATGGAGTGGTAGGGTTGATGATGTACATGACCATAACGGTTGATACGATCCTCACTGGGCAACATAAAGAGTATCAATAAGACAATCAGACCAATGCCAGGCACCGCAACAATTATATACCACCATGCACTTTTCCCAATATCATGAAGTCTTCGACTTCCCACGCTAATCAAGGGGAGTAAGATGGATATCCATAATAAGATTTGTAGGGCGGTAATAAATGTGTAAAGCTTTGGTAGCATTATAAAATATTGTTTTAGATTCTCTCCTAATACGAGAACAAATATTCCAAAGAGTGTTGCCAAGAGTATAAAATTCCAAAACTCTTTTCTACTCGCACGACCTCTAAATTTGCTATATTTGGTATGTATAATATCAAAGAAATAATGTTTTAAATAGTTCATAATCGTGTTCCCTATAATTTTTTTTAATACTATAGCACTAAAATCATTAATAAAAAATATCTAAATAATATTAGTTTTGATAGTATATTAGAACATAATAAATAGGGAATAGATGAACTGAATATGACTATTGAGTATTTAGATGATTTTGGATATGAATCTTATCCCTAGAAGGATGGAGGCTAAATCTTTGGCTAAAAGGGGAGTTTAATTCTCCCGACTGTCCACGGTAATGACCGTATGGACATTCCCCCGTGGGTTATAATCAGCAATGATCTTGATCCATCGGGGTTGCATATTGCGACTGAGGGCATCAAAGATCTCATTGGCAGC